>Ga0123341_1005227_pt1 | contig 11546 bp, 10 predicted proteins | sample Turbeapinknodule_FD_89959 | JGI IMG/M metagenome (GOLD analysis project Ga0123341, IMG submission 89959) | Root nodule microbial communities of legume samples collected from Mexico - Turtle bean Mexico pink nodule | ecosystem: Host-associated > Plants > Roots > Nodule | place: Mexico: Nepantla... | reverse complement strand
TTGCTCGCGTCCGTGGCGTCCACCGTCCCTAGGAGTGACCCGTCATATGGGCTATGGACGTTGATCGGCGACAAGCTAGTCGTGATATGAAGTTTGGCAGCGGACATAAGCCAGCTTCCCTTCCCTGATAATGCGCCAGCATGCGCGGCGGTTAAGTTCCTTGGTGAAGGCAAATTCCATTGACCACCGCCCGGGCTGGAGCGGCAGACGAATGGGACCTGAAATGAATGGCGGACGCTACCGGTCGCCGATCTCCTAGATTTTCTGACCAGCGCGAACGAGTTCGTCCATGACGGAGCGCACAGCCTTTTCGGCAATGGAGACGATCTCGTCGACCTCGGCCTTGGTGACGACCAAAGGCGGCGAAAATCCGAGAATGTCACCGTGCGGCATGGCGCGGGCGATGAGGCCGCCGTCACGCGCAGCCTTGGAGACGCGGGCGCCGACCTTCAGCGACGGGTCGAACCGCTTCTTGTTCTCGCGATCGCCGACGAACTCGATGGCGCCCATGAGCCCGACGCCGCGCACTTCACCCACGATCGGCAGCTGTGCGAACTTCTTCTTGAGTTGGGCCTGGAAATAGGCCCCAACTTCACGGGCGTTGCCGGGCAGGTCTTCCTTCTCGACGATGTCGAGCACCGCGTTGGCAGCCGCCGCGCCGATCGGGTGGCCGGAATAGGTGTAGCCGTGCGAGAAGGCTCCGACTTTGTCGGCTCCCTCCTCCATGACCTTGTAGACCTTCTCGCCGACGATTGAGGCGGAGAGCGGGAAGTAGGCCGAGGTCAGGCCCTTGGCGACCGTGATCAGATCGGGTTCGATGCCGTAGTGCTGCGAGCCGAACATCGAGCCGGTGCGGCCGAAGCCAGTGATCACTTCGTCAGCGATCAGAAGGACGTCATGCTCTTTGAGCACCGCCTGGATTGCTTCCCAGTAACATTCCGGCGGCGGCGTAATGCCTCCCGTACCGAGTACCGGCTCAGCGATGAAGGCACCGACGTTGTCCGAACCAAGTGTCTCGATCAGTTCGTCGAGTTCAGCAGCACGTCGCGCAGAGAATTCGCGTTCAGTCTCGCCGGGGTTCGCGCCCCAGTAATGGTGCGGAACTCCGGTGTGGTCGATCTGCGGAAGCGGCAAATCCATGTGGTCGTGATAGAAGCTCATGCCGGTCATCGAGCCGGAGACGACGCTGCAACCGTGATAGCCGCGTTCGCGCGAGATGATCTTCTTCTTCGTGGGCTTGCCACGCAGGTTGTTATAGTACAAGACGAGCTTCGCCTGCGTCTCGTTGGCGTCCGAACCCGACATGCCGTAGAACACCTTGCTCATCTTGCCGGGCGCCATTTTCACGAGGCGGTCGGAGAGGATCGCGAGCTCGTCGGTTGTGTGTGCGGCGTAGGAGTGATAATAGGCAAGTCGATAAGCTTGGCGCGAGATAGCCTCGGCAACCTCGGTACGGCCGTAGCCGACGTTAACACAGTAGAGGCCGGCAAAGCCATCAATCAACTGATTCCCATGCGCATCCTGGATGCGAATCCCCTTTCCCGTTTCGACGATCGTTGGTTCGCCTAGCTTACCCGTAGCGAAATCCTTGAGTTGCGTGAAAGGATGCAGGACCGTATTCCGGTCTTTGTCGCTAATGTCTTCAATATTGATCGTCACTTTGTTTCCTCTCATGCAATGTTGCCGATGCAAACGTGTTTGATTCGAAGCCTGCGAGGCATCGCGTACCTGATGAGATTAGAGGCGCAAAGAGTTGGGTCCGCCGCTTCGAGCCAGAGTCTTGATGGCCAAACTGTAAGCGAGAAGCGAATCCTGTTCACTGCGTAATGACGGGAGCCCGTGCAGAAATACTGCAAATTCTGCCGAATGCTGACGGATTTATTTGAGCAATTGCGGGCCCATAGGCACCGCTTTTTCTTGAACGGTAGCTTTAGCAGTTTGGTCAGTTCAGAACGCTGTTTCCCACCACGTTAGGTCAAGAGTTCAGCTCGACTCTCATGAATCGGGACTGCCAAGGGTCTGCTGTGTTAAAGGAGACCGGGCGGCTTTATCGATGAGACTGCCCCGGCGACGTTACTCGACACGCGTGACACAACCCGGCGATCTCGCTCCAACGACGGAGATACCGCGAAGCCTGGGCGACGGGCATTTGAAGCGCCAATTCACGTTTACGCCTAGCCGGCGGCGCGCCGGCTTCTTCACTTCTCGGTAATAAGCCCGCACGGAATGACGGTAAGTGGCTCGTGACCTTAGCCGTCACAACGAAAGACCACGCAAAGGCATTGCGATTCCATAGAAGGCAGGAGATCTGTCCCTCTTATGCTCGCACGTGGGTCCGGCATTCAAAAGCAGCCCAAATCACCGGGCGTGTAAAATCATGCCGCGTGTGTCAAGCGAAGTGAGGAATTGACCCCTTAGGCGCAAGGACTTTCCGAGCGCCAATACTCGTGAGTTTCCTAAAGTTCGAACAGCTGGCGCGGCGACGTGGTCAGTACCTCACAACCGGTCTCCGTAACACGGAAGGTTTCGCTAATCACGTAGCCGAAATCCTCCTCGATCCAATTGCCCAGCATCAGGTGAAAGGTCATGTTCGGCTTCAGCTCCGTCATATCCCCATCCATCAGGCTCGCGGTCGGCTCGCTCCAATCGATGCCGATCGCATACCCACACCGCGAGTCCTTTTTGAAGCCGGACTTTTCGATCGTGCGATAGAACGCATTCGCAACATCGCTACATGTTGCGCCGGGCCGGACCGTACCGAGCGCTGCTTCCAAACCCGACACTTCTGCATCATGAAGGCGGCGGAGCCGATCTGAGGGAGCTCCGACAGAGAACGTACGCATTACCGCTGAAACGTAGCCGTGACGAACGCCGCCTATTTCAAGATTGATCTGAGACCCATCACGAATGACATCTTCACTCCACCGAATGTGGCACGTGCCGGTGCGTGGAGAAGAGCAAAGATACATCGAAGCAAGGTCTGTGCCAGCTTTTCCATTGGTCCCGCGAGCAAGTTGAGCTGCGACTTCGGCCATGATGTCGGCTTCACGAACACCGGCTCGGATGACTTCGGACGCCTTGAGGACTGCTGCATCGGCGATCGCGGCGGCATCTCGCATCATAGAAATCTCGAGGTCAGACTTGATCATTCGAATCCAGGCGACAGAGTGAGTGCAATCGACGATTCGAGCCTTTGGCAGGCGCGACCTGAACTTCTCAGCTGATCTTGCGGAGAGATCCCCAAGCTGCACGCCTACCCCGCGGTTTGCAGCACCCAGTTCATTCATGAAGCCAATGACAGCGTCGAAACCGTCCTTGTCCGGATTACCAATTAGAGCTTCCGGGTACCCGATGATTTTACCGCGATCCATGAATGTCTGGTGTACCGCTGCAGGCGCATCCTGACGGCGTAGTATGAACGTGGGTTCCTCGTCTGCCAAAGAAAGCACGAGGGCCTGCGGCACATATCCTGATTTGGCCGTGTAACCCGTCAGATAGGTAATGTCAGACGAGTTTCCAACAATGAGCGTATCGATTTCGCGGCGACCCATTTCCGCCTTGATTGCGGAAAGCCGCCTTAGAAACTCGGCACGAGGAAAAGCTTGAGGCCCCTTGACGATCGACATATCTGGCTCCTTTAGAACGATTGGATTTTGACGACGTAGATGGTTTTACTGGACGACTTTACGCAGCGCTGATGACGATCCCACTGCGAACGTTTGGGCGCGAGCCGGCCAGTGGGGTCCCGGATGCAAGCGCGGCACAAAGGGCAGACCACACTTAACTCTCGAAGAGCGTGCCGACGTTGCGTTCTTCAGCGCGCTGGAACGCTAATGTGGCAATGGCAGTGTCCTGAACACCTGTTCCAGTAAGATCGGCAATGGTGATGTCGGAAGCGCTTCTGCGACCGACCTTCGAGCCGGCAATGATGTGGCCCAACTCTGGAAAGTCAGCATCGCTCGAAACTAGTCCGGCGTCGATGGCATGGTGGAGTTCGCCCAGCCTCCGCGTCTGTTTAAGGCTGTCCGCCACATAAACATCTGCACGCTCAATCGCGACCGGATCGATTTCGTTTTTATGTTCAGCGTCAGAGCCCATACCTGTCACGTGCTGTCCAGGTTCTAGCCAAGAGGCGTCAATAATCGGCTGGTCTGCAGGTGTCGTTGTTACAATGATATGAGAACCCGAGATCGCTGTCCTAGGATCGGCGAAAGCGGAAACTGAAAATCTGTTTTCGAGTCTCAATTGATCTACGAGCGACACCGACTTCCGATGATCCCGCGCCCAAACACGGACTTCTCGAATTGGTCTCACCAGGGTGAGGGCCTGGAGTTGCAGTCTCGCCTGGACACCAGTTCCAAAGACTGTAGCAATTGAAGCATCTTCTTGTGCTAGATGTCTTGCCGCGACGGCCCCTGCGGCGGCTGTACGTACGTCAGTCAGGTAACCATTGTCTAAGAGGAGAGCCTGCACTAACCCGGTTTTGCTCGAGAGCAAGACCATCATTCCATTCGTGCTCGGAAGACCGATCTTGGGATTGTCAAAGAAGCCCGGGCTAATTTTGATCGCGAAGCCGCTCAAGCCTTGAATGTACGCGGTTTTTACATCGACTTCGCCCCTGCTATCAGGCACGTCCAGGCGTAGAATGGGCGGCATCGTAACCTTATTTTCGGCTGCCAGTGCGCGGAATGCGTCTTCCGTGCATCGAACGGCATCAATGTCGAGCGGGACGATCGTCCTGAGCTCTGACTCGGTGAGTATTTTCATAATTGGCATCAGCCCGCCTCGCTCATTATATCAAGTCCGTTAACCACTTTTCTATGCAACGACATGTCAATGTTTCGGCCCGATAAGACTACCGCTATTGGACCTTGGAAATTTGCCACCTTGCCGGAAAGCAGCGCCGCGATACCAACCGCGCCAGCACCCTCGACTATCTCACGCTCATATTCGTAAGCGTGCCGGATGCCGGCTGCTATCTCGCTCTCACTGACGAGGACGACGTCGTCGAGAAGCGATTTGCACATCGGGAAAGTCCAAGCATTAGCCAACCCGATGCCACCTCCCAGCGAGTCGGCGAAGCTTCGATATTCGTTCACTTGTACCGGGTGACCCGCGTCAATGCTGGCCTTCATCGCGGCCCCTCGGTCCATAGTGATGCCGATCACCTTGGCCTGAGGTCGGACGGCCTTCACAGCCGCCGCGACGCCTGCGGCCAACCCACCGCCAGAAAGAGGAACAAGTACCGCCGCGACTTCCGGCATCGCCTCGACGATTTCGAGCCCGAGTGTGCCTTGGCCGGCAATGATCTGGGGGTGATCGAATGGCGGGATCATGCTGAGTCCTTCCTGCGCGACGAGCCGGTCGACTTCCTCTTGCGCATCGTCCTGCGAAGAGCCTACGATGCGCACGGATGCGCCAAGTCGCCGGATTTCAGAGACCTTGTTTTCTGGTACGAGACGCGACATGCAGATAGTGGCGCGGGAGCCAACTACCTGAGCAGCATGGGACAGGGCTCGTCCGTGATTGCCAGTCGAGACTGCAGTGACGCCTCGATCGCGCTCAATCTGGCTGAGTTGAAGAACCGCATTGGTAGCACCCCGGAGCTTGAAACTGCCGGTCAACTGGTGATGCTCCAGCTTCAAACTGACCTGCGCCCCGGTGCGTTCAGACAGCGTCGTCGAGGTCGCGAGAGGTGTACAGCGGACGTGAGTGGCGATGCGCTCTCGTGCCTGCTCGATCAAGTCTAGATTAATCATTGTTTATTCACCTGGAAATCTGACCGACGGACCGGCCGCGCAACTCAGCAAGTCAAAACAGTACTTGATGGCGAGCTCAGTGGTCGGAATGAGAACCTGGTCGGAAACAGCGAAGGTCGGCGTGTGGACACCAGACTCGTTGCCAGGTTCGCCACTGCCGAACCAGAAATAGATCGACGGCACGCACTGGGAATAAAAACCGAAATCGTCGCTGCCGCTCAGCGCTTTGCCATGCGTAAATGCATCGGGGCCCATCGTATCCAATACAGCGTCATGGAACAGGCGAACCATCTCAGGGTCATTGATAACAGCAGGTTCGCCAGACTGGACAACAACTTCGGCTTTTCCGCGGTGGATTGCTGCGACGCCTTCGGCAATATCGCTCACCCTCTGGGACAATAGAGCACGCCGTTCCGGGCTTGTGGTCCTGATCGTTCCTTCCATCACAACTCTTGGACAAATGATGTTCGTAGCTTCCCCTCCGTGAATGGTGCCGATCGTGATGACCGACCTGTCTTCCACAGGCATCTCTCGCGAAATAACCTTCTGTACTTCATTTACAAATGCAGCTGCGATCGCGATCGCATCAACCCCGCTATGAGGCGTGGAACCATGCGCCGCACTACCAGTCACGGTCACCATGAATTGGTCTGCCGACTTGGTCACCGCTCCTTCGCGTGCGCCATATGTGCCGAGGGGTATTGAAGGCGAAACATGATAGCCGACCGCTCTCTCAAATCCTTCAAGAAGCCTCTCTTCGGCAACAGTTCGACCACCGAGCGGTTCTGCTTCCTCAGCCGGTTGGAAAAGCACACGAACCTTGCCAGCAAAATTGCTCCGCATCCTGTGAAAAGACAAGGCTACACCCATGGCGATTGAGGCGTGTAGATCGTGGCCACACGCGTGCATCACCCCGTCTACTTGAGAACGGTACGGCAGATCGTCCCGGGCCTCACTGATGGGAAGGGCATCGATATCACCACGAACTGCGATCGATCGTTTCGGACCTGAAGCAGTGCCCTCGATATCGATGTAGAGCCCTGTGTTGTGAAACGCGTTCGCACCTGTCAGGCCGAACCGTTCCAGCATTTCCCTTATCCGCTGCTGAGTTTTCCATTCATTGTTCGAGAGCTCCGGCTCACGGTGCATCCCGTGGCGCAGTTCGAGAACCGCGTTCCGCTCGGCCTCAGTAAGGAAACTATTAATGCGGGAATTCATGGAAAGACTGCCATATTGCACCCATTTGATAAAAACAGCGTACCATCAGTATGCGAAGAGAAGCGCAAAATACTCATGCCTTTTTGCAGGATTGCGGCATTAGTGATAGCGCTTTGCAGAGTTTAACCGCGAGGGCTTTTGGACTGCATGCGGGCCCCTGAGTCCTCGTCTTTTTCGCCGCTCGAATGACCAGGAAATTGGGGCCGGCCTTGGCGTTCAGCAGGGTTCTCTCCGAGCAGTGGCCATTCGGTCGGTTAGTCTTCCGATTGGAGCGGCGATCACCATTTGCCAATCTGCGAGACCAGATTTGATCGAAAGAACGGGCCGGGAATCACCCAGCCTCGGAAGTTGGTCCCGATGTCTCCAGGGCCAGACTCTGACAGACGAATTTTCAACTGTCTTAGCCCACTGCTCTCAAGAAATCTCGCGTCCGCTCTTCTCTTGGCTGGCCAAACAGTTGATCGGGAGGTCCTTCTTCGCGGATCCGTCCTTTGTCAAAGAAGCAGACGCGATCTGAAATCTCTCTTGCGAAGCGCATCTCGTGGGTAACCATCAACATGGTCAGGTCGTGCTCAGCGGCAAGCTTTCGGATGACGTTGAGAACTTCGCCGACCAGTTCGGGATCGAGAGCAGAGGTCGGCTCGTCAAACAGCATAATTTTCGGGCGCATAGCTAGAGCACGTGCGATCCCCACCCGTTGCTGCTGCCCACCGGAAAGCTGGCCGGGAAATTTGTGGGCCTGATCAACAAGACCCACGAGTTCGAGTAGTTCCTCCGCACGATGACGCGCCTCCGCCTTCGAAAGGCCGAGAACCACCCGTGGCGCTTCGGTGAGGTTTCTGAGCACGGTCATGTGCGGGAAGAGATTGAACTGCTGAAAAACCATACCTAACTGGGTGCGCATCTTTCGCAAGTGCTTCTCACTGGCGGGTACCAAGGAGCTGTTTCGTCGCTCGTGCCAGAGGGGTTCGCCGCCGACATATACCGCGCCGGCGTTGATGCCTTCCAAGGTCATCAAAATGCGAAGGACAGTCGATTTGCCGGATCCGGAAGGTCCGATGATTGTAACTTTTTCCCCTCGCCGAACCTCGAAATCGAGTTCGTTGATAACGGTAAAGTTGCCGTAGGCCTTTTTGACCTTGTCGAACAAGATGATTGGGTCGCTCATCTCAGGGGGATCCCTTTTTTTGGAAGGTTGACGTCGGCAAGCCGCACCAGCGCCGATGCGAAGATTGTGAGGATCAAGTAGATGCCACCAACCATCGAGAGTGGCACCAGATAGTTAAACGTTTGATCGCCGATAATTTTCGCGGCGTTTAGCATCTCGACGATGGTCACCACAGAAAGCACGGGCACGTCCTTCGTGATGGAAACAAGGTAATTGCCCATAGCCGGAATAACCCGAGGAATAGCTTGCGGAAGGATAACGTGCGTAAAAGTGCGGCTGGGAGGAAGATCCAGTGACTTTGCGGCTTCACGCTGCCCATGGTCTACAGCCTGGATTCCAGCTCGGTAAACCTCCGATATGTACGCGCTATACTGTATGCCAAGAGCGAGTGCCCCGGTCAGAAACGCTGGAAAAACAATGCCGTATTCTGGCAGCACGTAATACAGAAAGAAGAGCTGGACGATCAGCGGTGTGTCTCTGATAAATTCGATCAGAACTGCTGTGGACCACGCCACGAGTTTTGACGGCATTCCTCGCAGCACTGCGAACAGCAGTCCAAGGACACAAGCAACGAAGAAGCCTAAGAACGCGGCTTTCAACGTGGTTAGGAGCCCTGTGAGCAGGATCGGCAAAATGGACAAAGCGAACGCCAGCTCGCCATTGCTGGTGTCCCATGTAAATCCATACAACATTGACTACCTCCGGTGTCCGCGCCAACGAGTTACTGAAACTTCAACCGCACGCATAATGGCGGATACGACAAGCGCCATCCCGAAATACATCAAGAGAACCATCGTATACACAGTTGTGCTATCCTGATAAAAATTGCGCAACTGTTCGGCCGCAAAAGTGAGATCGGTCAGCGTTATAAGCGAGACCAGGGACGTGTCCTTCAACGCCGCTATCGCAAGGTTGGAGAAACTGGGCATCATCTCAGGTATTGCCTGCGGCAATGCTACCCGCCAGAGTGCTTGGGAGGAGCTAAAGTTGAGGGCTTTCGCTGCTTCATACTGAGCGGGGCTGACAGCTTGAATAGCGCCGCGCACAATTTCAGCGCCATAGGCACCAAGGTTGAAGCTGAGCGCGAGCACGCCCGCGACTGTGGGGGAAAGCCGCAGGTCGATCCCTATCATGTCACCAGCGATTGGCAGTGCAAAGAAGAGCCAAAACAGCTGGACCAAAAGGGAAGTTCCCCGAAAAATCTCTATGTAGATGATTGACAAGCCGCTGATGAACCAATTCTTCGACAACTTTCCAATCCCGAACGCGAAAGAACAAATTCCGCCAAAAAGGATGGAGTACAGCGTGAATTGAATCGTGACCCAAGCGCCGTGGGCCAAGGGCTCGAGGTAACCACTCCAATGCATTGGACCACTCGCTTAATTTCGAAAGACATGACCGAGAAGTCCGAGGCGGTTGTCACGCAAAAGGACCTCTCGCCGTGGAGGATTGTACTCAGGGCTTTCACGGGCGATGCTTGAAAACCCTGCGCATGTTCGCTCCTTACTCAGAGCAGACTCCTCGGTCGTCTTGTCAGGGACTGCGGCTATTGCTTCCGGTGTTGAACCGTATTCAAGCAAAATCTGCTTGACCTCGTCCGCCTTTCGGAACTCCAGCGACGCCTCGTTGAATTTGTCACGAAGCTCAGCGAAGTCCCTGTTGAAGTTGAACGCAGCCCAGCTGCGCTGAAGCTTACCATCAATGATGGGATCCTTGAAGGGTGAAGCCAGTTCAACGTTCTCGCTTTTCTTGGCGAGATCGGCTGCGGTTGTGTCAGCTGCAGCATACGCGTCGGCACGGCCTGTTGCTATCGCGGAGATTGCATCAGCGGTCGCAGAGATGTTTACGATGTCGTCGTCAGCCATTCCGAGTGCATGCATCATGTTTAACTGATCGGCGCCCGCCATAACGGCGACCTTGCCGTTCGCGGCCACGTCCTCGTAGGAGTGCATGTTCTTCGGATTGCCTTTGATAACGAGCATACCTTCCCGGTAACTCGAGTTCGGTTCACTGTAGATCACCTTTTGCCAGCGCTCCGGACGGATTGCCATTCCAGCAGCAGTCATATCGAAGCGGTTCGCCTGAAGGCCAGGAATTAGCGAACTGAACGTCGTGACACCCACCTGAATATTTTCCGACTTGATCCCCATCTTCTCAAGGACGCGCCGCGCCACTTCGGCCTCAGATCCTTTCACTTCGTCGTTGGCATCCGTATAGCTGCAAGGAATCTCGTTCGCTATGGCGATGGTAATATCGCCACGCGCCTTCACCTCTTCGAACCTGACAGCATCCGCGGTTTTCGCTGATAAGATGGTTGCTGCTAAACTTGCAAACGCGACGCCGGCAAAAAGACGCCGGCCGCAGCTTCCAGAGCTTTCGAATTTTTTGCTGAACCGGATCATATCAATTCCCCTTTTTTGACGCGGCTTGTTGTGATTGCCGCTCGGAGAATTAATAACTCACTCACGCACTCAAATTCTGCAAATTTATAGCCCCGAAGCAGGAATCCAGCAAAATCGACGAAACTGCGCAGGATAGAGGGGCGATACAACGAGCGTCGCGCGATATTTCGTATAACAGGGCGTACCCTGACAGCTCAGGGTGGAGGGAGCAGTTATCCGTTGGCGGTCCAACGAAGCCATCCAGCCGGCCAAGGCGCCTCTGAAGCCTGACCGCAGCGGGGCCTTTTGAAAGCCCGAGCAGGATTGCTAGGTTTCTATTGGCACGGCTAAGCTTGCTTTCACTCGATCCATGACGACCATAGTCTTGAATCCCTTGATGTCGTGATTTTCGTAGAAAAAGCGGCGAGTAAATTGCTCGTATTCTTCCATGTCCCGAGCCGTCACGATCAATATGAAGTCTGCATCCCCAGTGACGTAGTAGCCAATCATCACCTCGCGGGTGTTTCGGATCGAGGTCTTAAACCGGTCAACGATATCAGCCCGCTCTCGCTCCAGTGACACCAAGACTATCATAGTGACCGGCCGTCCGACGGCCTTTGGAGAGATGATCGAGACGTCGGCTTCAATAACACCTTCACTCCGAAGGCGCTTGAGCCTCCTCTGACAAGCTGTGGGGGATAATCCAACCTTGTCGGCAAGTTCTTCTGAGGTGAGGCGATTATTCCTTTGCACTGCATCGAGCAGCGCTGCATCTGCGCGATCAAGCTCCATGACGGTTTCCTGCGATTTGTCACGAGATTTAATGATATTCTGCATAATGAACCGCTCGCATGCTGTCAATTAACGCGGAGTAGGGCCATTGCTTTTGAGCCCAAATCTCGCTTGATGTCGCAGCCGCTAGCGTTGATAGGCGGCGCGTCCAATTGGTCGTCTGTTTGAACAGGCCTAGTCTGGCCGGGACCGTTTCAACACGTTTCACGCTGAGAGAAAAGGATACTT
>Ga0123341_1005225_pt1 | contig 11547 bp, 6 predicted proteins | sample Turbeapinknodule_FD_89959 | JGI IMG/M metagenome (GOLD analysis project Ga0123341, IMG submission 89959) | Root nodule microbial communities of legume samples collected from Mexico - Turtle bean Mexico pink nodule | ecosystem: Host-associated > Plants > Roots > Nodule | place: Mexico: Nepantla... | reverse complement strand
TTTTAGTACGTAAAATATTTGAAAACACTTTTAAATAAAATATATATTCGTAAACCGAAAAAAGAAGTGTTAAAGTTAGTTTATAAAAGCTTGCTTAATTAAATTTTAAATAAATTATTAATTTGAGTATTTTTAATTAAATTTTAATAAAATATTATCAAGTATTAAAAAAATTAATTTCTTTAAGTAATTCTTTGTCATCAACTCAAGATATGGTATTGTTTATAATTTTTAGTTTTCAACTTACTCAATTCACTCATTTCTTTTTCAATCTCCTCAAATTCAACGTTTATTTTCTCTTTAATAAGAAAGAGTCGACTAGTAACAAATCGAAAAAAATTGAACGAATTAATCATAAAGTTAAAAATTGAAAGACGAAAAACTATATGTCCTTAAAAAAAATATTTTGTACATTTGTAAATTTTTAACAAGGCTCAATTCAAAAACAATTATGAGATAATTAAAACTTAATTAAATTAAATTTCGAATTAAAAAAGTATAAGGTAGGATGATTTAAAAAATGTTAAAAACTATTAACAAATTATACTGATTAGAAACTAAATACCAAATTATACTGATTAGAAACTAAATACCTATTTAGAAAATTTCAAACAGTTTAAAGTTGAGTAATTTAAGGATTTTTTTTTATTACACCTGAACACGATTGAAAGGTAAAGAGAAATAAAGAATATATCGTCTTCCTCCTCTGCTCCTGGAAAACCCTTAAACCCATCTTAATAGTTTCATCTTCACTTCATATTTGCAGCGCTGTCTGGTTCCTTCGTTAGGTTTGTTTTGTTCTTATTCCTGTTTTGGTTTGTTTTTCATTTTTCTAATTTTCAATTTGTGGATCTGACTTCCCCAAGACCTATTACAGTGGAGCTGAGTATTATTTACGTAACTATTTCCCCCTTTTGTGAAGTTTTTCATGTCTCTTTAATTTCCCTCTATACGCTCTCGTTTATTTGTTGTCCACAATGTTTCACTTTTTTTCATTTTGCAATATATTTGATTTTGCCCACAAACTGTTCGATATTTGGTCTGAATCGTGGAAACGCATTTTTCCCTCAAAATGTGATTTAGTAGTCCAGTAATCTGATTTTTTTTTTGGTTTCTTTGTCAGATATCGCTTGCCTACAAATACTTTTCGTCCAGTGTAACCTCAAATTGATGCGTTTGCGTACATTGATTTGGGTGCTTGTAGGCATATACATTGTTCGTGTGAACTATGAATCCAATTTAACGTTCAATATGTCAAAGTACACGTTTTTTCATTCACCATCATTAGTTGTCTAATAGAAGGTTCCTTTTCACTGTCAACCAGCCAATTGCACATTTTGGCAGGGTGTCTCACGATGAATATTTTGAATTCTCTGAATATTTCTCGTGTTTCCTCCTTTTCTTTTACCCCTTATCTGTGTGTTTTCTACTAGACTTGCTTCATTATGTGGATATAGTGCAACTCTGCAAGAGTGCATTGTATCAGTTGGTGTCTCGAATCTTGGGATCATCTAATAACATAATATGAACTTGTAATGAAGTGGAAAACTTAGTTGGCTGGCATAGCTCTGTGCATGTGTGGGTGTAAAATAATAGGGGAAGGCAAGTCCGCTAATTGATTTTTGAATTTCAGAGTTGCACTTTCTTCCAACTGTTTACCTAAATGATGGGATTTTTCAGTTTTTACTTGATCATACTCAATGATACATTGCCTGGAAAATCCATGCGAATGTGATATAAGATACTATTTGATTTAATTTTGATAACATTGTTTGTGTGGGCATTTTCTTGTCATCTGGATTCTTACATTATACAATAAATATGATTGGCAATGCAGCCATGTTTTTGCATAGAACACTTGGACGAACACTCTTTGCTGCTGCTGCTAGATCAAAACAGTATGCCACTACAGCTCCTGCTGGTGGCAGAGAAGTTCGCAATCCCCTTCAGGAGTTCTTTGAGGCAGACAGGAGCCCAGACGATGACAAACCTGTTGTTTATGGTATGCATCATGCACCTCTTGTTTTCAAATGGATTTAGTGTGAAAACTTTCACTGGTTTTCATGCAGTAGCCACAATGGTTCAGTACAACCGAAATTCTTGATTTTCACCGTTGAGCTTTGAAGGTTATGCTATTTTTGTTCTGATAATAGCTGTCTCTTTTTATTATCTTTCTTAATGTTTATTGCTAGGTCGGGGTTGGAAGGCTTCTGAACTGCGCCTGAAATCTTGGGACGACCTTCATAAGTTGTGGTATGTGTTGTTAAAGGAGAAGAACATGTTGATGACTCAGCGTCAAATGCTTAATGCACAGAACCTGCGTTTTCCTAACCCAGAGCGCATCTCTAAGGTATCACCTCTCTTTGCACTTGTTCTGCCTTACACATGTGTTGCTCTTGTTAACCGAAGTTACATGGATGAATGGTATTAGAACAATCACAATGGTCTTGTCTTATCTTTTTTTTCCCTGAACAGTGAATTACAAATGTTAACTGTGTATGTGGAACCAAAAAAACACCTATGCATTTTATTGATTTATTTGGTATGTGAAATCAGGTGAGGAAGTCAATGTGTCGCATCAAGCATGTACTTACCGAGAGAGCAATTGAAGAACCAGATCCCAGGAGGTCTGCCGATATGAAGAAAATGATAAATGCTCTTTAATAACTTGAATTGGACCTGTTCATGTGACGGCATTACTCGGTATGCTGTAGCAATAGGACATCTACATCTGCAGATATAAGTTTGCTAACTTGAATGTCCAAAAATATTATTTTGAAGGAGTTTACCGTTTAATGATTTTTGCTTGGTTCTGTATTAGTCAGTCTAGAGGGAATCTAATCAAGCATTCATTGTTCCTAGCGGTCTATAACTTGATAAAGTGTTAAGTGAGTTAAATCATAAATGTTTTGCTGCCTAATTTCTATTTCCTACTTTTAGATGTCTCAACAAACAGGTGTTATCATATTGTCATATTAGAGGTTGTGCAATTTGTTCTGTTTTTCTTTAGTTAGTTACTTTAAAGGGCAACCTTTAAAGTAAATAATTGTCGATTAGAACATGGAACAAATTACACGGACCCTATGTTTTACCCTTTTTGGACTTTTATGTTAAATTTGTTAAGTGACACTTTTTTTATTAAGTATTAGATGACCGTACTACCTTCTTTTTTCTGTCACTCTCTTTGAATTCAAACCACTTTCCCTCACCCTTCTCATCCCCCTCCAGCTTCCTTCTCTCTTCTTCCCATATCCCCTGCCACTGTGCTCCCTCAGTGTTGTCATCGCTACCTTCTGCAGAAGACCTAATCTATTATATCACAAGATCCCCTCCATCACGTTCTCTCGTTGCCTCACTGTTTAAATGTTACGTATTATTTATTAATTGACACCTATTTGCTAAAAGAGTAGCTTTGGGAAAATTATAAATTTTTTTATGATTTCTTGAGGTGAGATTCTTTAGAACAGTTTCCCTTATGCGTGCAAATTCTTGCTATGTAATTCAATATTTGGTCTTTTCATTGTTTTTTTGTTAACAATTTCTCCGGATAAATTTTTGTAGAGAAAATAGTAGATTTTCTAATTTAAGGTTGTCAATAAAATCTAATAGTACATTTCTTGATTTTTTTTAACTGTTTCTAAAATTTGAGAATGTGCTGAAATTACTATTTTCTTTGTGTACTTAATGTAATGCCTTTCCATTCAAGAGGACATTTTGGACGAAAAAACATAATGAAATGTTGTGTGCCAAGCACAAAATATTGGAGTTAACACAATAGATGACATTACGGGTTAGGGGATTAAAGTTAAAATATGAATTTTGCCTACCAAGTAAAGGTACTACAAGTATTCGACAAAGCGAAAGTAAGTCATTAACATTGATTGTGTAAACATGATAAATCTTTAAAAAAGAACCAATTTTGGATAAGACAATTGTTACGTAACTTTTCTAGTTAGTAGCAGATATAACATTTTTGAAAAATTTTGTGGGCATAAACGTTGGTCACCCTTTGAAGCAATATTAACAGCTTTTTTGTCCGTTGAAATTTGGCGTGGGGTAACCCATTTCTACATAGTAAGGACAACCTCAGGAAATATGAGACACTATACCAAGTTAAGAGTTCTTCAAGTATAGCCTGGAACGTATCAAGTTTAATTTCTAAAATCTGAATCTCGTAACTAGTCTTGGATTAGACTGAATTAATAAAAAGATACATGTGATTAACTCTCCTAAGTCAAAATTTAAGAAAGCCACTTCTAAATTTTAAGTTACAAATTCAGGCTAATGAAAATTGTTTTTCAACCTCAAAATGCTTGTTGAGTTTTAAATATGTAAAAGGATTGTTTCAGCATACTTCAATCTCTTCCAAATGGAGACCTAAGCATGCGGCAAATAGTTCAACTTACAAGATTGCACATTTTATATAACAAGAGTGTTATCAACATATTTTCTAATATACTCCTTTAAATATATTATTTATTATCGATTAAAATTTAATAAGATTATAAAAGTTTTCATAGTTTTTAATAAATTTAAACTAATAATACAAAGTGTATTCAAAAGTGTGATTAAGATTATGCTGTTTTGCTGACATTTCTCATTAACAAACTAAGTTAATAAAAGTCGGTCATTATTGTTTAATCACTCTTTAATATCAATGCACTGTGCTTTTACAGTTTAGATTGGGTCAGATTTTGATGGCCTAACCTACAAAAGTTCCATAACCGATGAGAACATTACACATTACGACTGGTAGTGATTGAAACCAACAAGCAAAACCAATTAACAAAAGGAATATTGCCCAAGCAATGACTGACACAGCGAATGCAATGTCTTGCCAACCTTAATTTTCCCACAAAACAAACAAGAAGATACCGTTTGATGTGTATGGGGCTGTCTTTAAGGATACACACTTATATCAGATAAGTTCATGAGTCATCATGGTGCAGTACATTATAAGGATTATATTAGGCAATGAGTCTCAACTCTCAAAACCACTGTAGTTAAAATTGTGTGATGAATGGGCCTCCACATAAACAGTTCTAGTTTATTGATGTTTATCTATAGTCATCTAATTCTCACTGTTCACAGTGTCAACAAAGTATATTATCAGTATAAAAAACAGTTTTAGCCCCTCCCTCTTCCTCCATTTAAGCATTTTCAGTTTCTTGATGCCAACTCTCACATCAAAGTGAGCACAATTGCAAAACTTAAAACTTTCAGCATGTCTGGCAGGAGAAACTCCAGAACTTCAAAATTCACAGAAAGTGGGATTAATGATCTAATGATGAGGCTACTAGCACTGCTGCCAAAACTAAACCAAAGAAGCGACTCAAGGGTATTACACACCAAGGTATGTGAAGTTTAGAAGTTTTGATCATTATCTTTCTTCATTCTGAACATTATTACATTATGTTTACGATGCATATATAGTCTATAGTCCATGACGAATCTCACAATAGCAGTTAATGTTACCTTACACCCAGAGGTGATACTGGTAGTAAATATAGTAATTCTTTAAAGATGATTTCTTTTTCATTATCTCAACAAAATCTTATCTATTTTTTGCTGCAGGCATCAGTAAGCATGATGCAGATCATAAAGGAAACTTGCTCTCACATCAGTATGCTTCAGAGAGAGGTAAAAGAGCATGGTGAAAGGCTAGCAGAGTTAGTGAATTCTGCATACACTAGTGATGTTGACGAGGAGTGTCTTAGAAAACTTCATCTCTGAAAGAAAATCTGGTTCTCACACCGTCATTTCTTTCTCCCATGATCTGATCTTGGGGTGAGAAGAAACGTATCTTCACTCCTTTTTGAATTGTTTGACTTGACTGATTAGGTTCAGATTGTCCCTTATCTGATGCTTCAACTTCGTCTGGTGCTTTGTCTTTGTTTTATCCCTTATGTAGCATTAAAAGACGAATCTTTGTCTATCCTAGTTTCGCTTAGTTTGTTTATTCGCAAATCTACAAGATAATTTTTGAGATTTGATACTTTCCTATCAGTGTAAGAGAAATCAACAAATTTAATATTTACTACAATTTGTATGTCTTTAATTTTTTAGAGCTTTCTCAATTTTGGAGTCAAATTTCTACTTCGATCCTTGATGTTAAGGATGTAACATGCATAGCCAAAAGCATGAAAAAAAACTAATGTTGGATTTTCTATTCCTTTGTAATATATAAGGAGTCTTTTCCAAAATAGGTCTTATAAGTATTTTATTTTGAACATAATAAATAATGTTAACTGCCTTTGGAATTGAGTTTTCACAAAGCATTATTCTTATAGTCTTCTTTTCTTTCTTTTCATAACCTCACTGGTGAGGTATTCCATGTGAAGAGAAATTGCTGGGTATACCATTTGAAGACATTTGAAATTCTCCATTTTCAAACTGTGTTCCATGGTCATTTCTAAGAATAGAGATACAACAACATTGCAAAATTTGTACTCTTTTGTACAATACTTAAAATACATGGAAAAACTCACTCTTGTAAGCTAGGTAGAAAACCCATGTATATCTAGAATAGACATTAATGATGGCTAACATTATGTATAGAGAAAACAAATTTGGGCAGGGAGTGTAATTGTTGCTTAATCTATCATATTGGAATCAATAGCTTTTCGAGACTCCGTTTTGTTCTTCTGTTAGAATTATCTATGTAGGGATGGGACTCAATTAGTTGTTTCATCATGTATTCACATCTTAATAGGATATTCATTTTGTTTGGTTTGGACGTGGTTTTGGAAAGTTATATATGAAACATAACATTTGTGTGTTATAGGGTTGGAACATCTTAAAATGTTCCTCATTTAATGATTTTATTCTTTTGCTGATAAAAAAAATGATGGGCAGCCCTTATTGCTTGCCACAAAGACTCAAGGTTCTCGTTGGACCAAATAGATCCATATGCAAAATGTTTAAGAGCCTTGAAATGGAAACACAATGGTTGGGTTTGAAAAATCTTTTTAACTATTTCGTCTTCTGCTATGCTTTGCATAGAATATAAATTTTCCATGAAAGATTAGGTTGACCTCATATAAGATTTTTCCACAAAAATTTTGAAATATATTTGAGGTTTAAATGTTCTAATTTCCTATGCAAAAGTCATCTCTCATCTTTTGTCGATAACAAGTAGGTGACCTTTCACTTACTTAAGTCCAAGAGATCAATCTCATAGAAATTGCTTTTTCGTCTGGCTGTGAATACAATTTGTCAATCAGATGAATAAGACTACACATGTATCCTTGTTAAAAGATATTATATAACCGTTGTCATGTAACTAACTTATGCTCAACAGATTCTATTTTAGTCTTTCTACATGTAAGAAATTTTGAATGTAGACTACAGAGGATATATTATAGACCTAATAATGTTATCTTACATTTTCTGACTCCATCAAAAGCTACTTTTCCACCTTCATGTTTTTGGAGGTCTAGGAACATAGACTTGGTATCGTCATGTGTCGCAAGAACTATTTAAGAACCAACTTTGTTCTTGACCTTTTCCCGTATAGCATATTTGCAACAGGAATTTATGAGTTTCTTAGGTTCTAAAATCCTTTTGGATTCTTTCTTATTAGTTTTGGGTATTTGTTTTATTTGTTTGCATCTGACATGGGTATGTCAAGACTTCCCATAGTTTTTACTAGTAGCTCTAAAATATTTTATAAAATGATTTTTCTTTCTTTTGTTCCCATCAGATCATATCCAAGACCAAACTTGTCAGATATATCTCTTGAAGTTGCAAAGAGAAGATTTAAAGCTTTAGAACTATTAGCATTTTTTTTAAATCATCCTTAGAGCATGTCTCCTTTTCTTGCAAAAGTTCTTTTCAACATCTAACTTTTGAACACTAGTTATAAGTTGATCTCTCTTTTTAGCTTCTCATTTTATAAATCAAGACTTTAAAAATTTGTTTTAACTCAAGATATTTTTAGAGATAGAGTTACAATTGGTGAGAATATCCTCAGAAGATATATCATTCTCTTCATCTTCATCAGACGATGAGCATAATGAGTATGAGATTCCATAAAAACAAGAATTAGGTTAGATATTATCTTTTCTATATCTGCCATAAGACAAAGATTTGAGTGTTTTTCTGCACTTGAGTCTGAGTTTTCCCAGGTTGCCATAAGGTTTTTCTTGGTTGAGTGATGCTTTCTAGTTAGCTTAGGACACTCATTTCTTACATTTCTCGACTTATTGTACTCAAAGCAAACGATGTTCTATGAGGTTTCTTCCTCTTTCTTCCTATACGAGTTTTCTCTTTTTATAGAAAACCTTATGTTTCTTTGCCCTCTTGTTTGAGCAACTACTTAAACCTTCAAGGATATTAGGAAGGTTTCATCATCAATCTGACTTCTCCCCATATATGTTTTCGGTTGTTTTCTTGAATTTTAATGACTTTGTTTTCGTTTCATTTGATGGTTGTCTACTTTGTGAAAGATTTGGCCTAGAGTGCTTTCTCTATGACTATTATAGCTTTCTTTTGTTCTCTATCCTACAAATGGGCTTTATAAACTCTCAAAATCCCAAGAAGCTCATCCCAAATGAGTTTCTTGAGGTCTTTCACCTTAGTAATGGTTTTCATCTTGAATTTCCATATCTTAAGCATGTTGTCCAACAACTTCAGTTAGAAAAGCTTTGTCTAAGAGATCACATCTTGCTCGAGAATATGTGCATTCTATAAAACATTTTGTCCATATTTTCACCTCCTTCATGGTGAAAGCTTCATACTGGCAGGTAAGTATGACGACTTTATGAAGTTTTATATCCTCATTCATTTCCTAGTTAAAAGCTAGAGAATCTCATATCTCTTTTGCAGTTTTAAACCTGCACATTTTCTTCTAATCATTCTTAGAAAGTGCATAGATGAAGGTATATTTTGCCTTATTGTTTAACTTCATCTAGTTTTATTCTTTCATGTTTCCATCCTCCTTTTCAGAATGAGATCTTCACCCTTAATGATAATTTGTCACAACTGATAATCTGTGAACTTTGCGTATATTTTTCATCCAATCTTTTTCAGTAGGAAAAGTTTTCCTCCTAGAGGTAGGATGCTTGAAGAGTCCTTTGACAATCAACTTTGGTTCCATACTTGTCATATTTGCTATTTGATCTTTTCCTCTTAAACATAATTAGGCTCTCAACCTTAAAAGTTGAACCTCATACCAACACTAGGAATTGTTGAATTATGTTTTAAAAAAAAATTATTACTTTTCGTGAATAACATATGATAATGTGTTATTTTTTAATTTAGGAATTGTTGAATTATGTTTTTAAAAAAAAATATTATTTTTCATGAATATCATATGATAATGTGTTATTTTTTAATTTTGGAATGAGAATTGAATTGCATTTTGCATGTCTTTTGGTTCTCTCAAAGTCTTGAAAAATAAGAGTATTATTTTCCTTGATTCTGAAACCAGAGACCTTCATTGGTAAAGTAAGTTTCTCTTTAAGAAACTTTGAGGAAAAGTTAAAAATTCTTTTTTAATCTTTCGTTGCGTTTAAAGGTGTTTCCATCAGTATTGCACTAGAAGACTAGCACATATTTGCATCCCCTTTTGGAATGTTTGTATATTGAAGGATGCCTTTTTGGTCCCTGCAATGTCATTGAAACCTTCCAGTACTATATGATGAATATTTTTTTTTACTTTTTTTTTACTTGATTGAGCATTGCATAGAAGTTTCGTGGATGATTTCAATATTTCCTTTGATGAATGTCTAGCCAATCTCACTCAGATGTTTGATAAATACATAGAAAATAACCTTGTTTTGAATTATGAAAAATATTATTTTATGCTTGCACAAAGCACCATCTAAGTCATATAATTTACGAAAAAAGGCATCCAGTAGACCATGCTAAATTGAACAAGAAAGAAAGTACTAAAGTGTGATTTTTATTAACTCATTATTTTCAATAGACGTTTGGAAGGCTTCACCCATATAAGTAAAAATTTTAAAATCTGCCCATTTTAATAATTATTTGTAAAATTTCACCATTCTCATTAAAAACTGAGAAATAAAAAAACATCATCATAACATATAAACCCTCTAAGATAAATGCATTAAAAATTTCCTTCTTAAATAAAATTTTCAAAATAAGAACTCATTACAATCAAAAGTTCACAAATATATTTCATTCAATATCAAAATCTGTGCTCACTAAAATTTGCACCGACACCTCATATTCTGACGAACAGAAAGAACTTCATTAAAATTTCAAACTCCATAGTACAATAACCTTGGTACAGCCACATATTATAGCATTAATTAACTATATTTACACACAGGTATTCCAAACCTGATCCAAGTAAAAAAAAATGCAACGATTTGAAAGGTTCAATGGAGCGTCATGTTGAAATGGCTTAACAAATTACGAATATTGGCAACAATAGCCAAACTGTTACTGATGTACTCGTAGGATCTCTTCATCATTTTCTTCATCTTCTCAAGGCCCGCCACGTCACCCACCTCTTCCAGTCCGTCCAGGCACGTCTGCTGGTCGGTCAACGCTGCGCTCACCCACGTTTGCACGTCGCTCACTGCTTTGTCGTTCAGCGTCGCCGCGGCCGACAGCGAGTCGTTGAGTCGACTCAGCGCGTCGTCCAACTGGTCCTTGCAGTCGGCGAGCGCACCTCCCTTCGTCGCGCCGAGCGAGGACGAGAGGTTCTGGAGCGCATCGAGCGACGCGCGGAGCGAGAGGGCGAGGATGGTTTGGGGATCGGTGGCGTTGGCGGAGGACGGGATGGCGGCGAGGCAGGCGGCGGGGAAGCGCGTGACATTGCAGACGACTCGGATGTAGTCGGCTGAGTTGCGAAGCTGTTGTGAGTCAGTGGTGCGGTGGTGAACAATAGATGCGAGAGCAAAGGCGAAGGTTAGAGTGAGGAAAAGGATTCCTAAGGCCGAAATTGTGGTGGTGATTAAGGGTTTTGAGATTTGGGATTTAGGGTTTCGTTGTTGATCTTCGATTTTGTGGTGATCGCGTTCTATTTTACCGTAACCTTTGAACATTTTCAGAGAATCCATGTTTCTTTCTTTCTCTGATTATGCTTCTCTTCTCATTTCTCTTTGCAAATTGTTTATTTTGTGAGAAACTAATAATAACGATTGCTGGACAAATACCGTAGTCAACACGGTTTGTTTTGTGTTAATGTTAAATATTTTTTTAATTATAGTTTCAATTTCTGAAATTTTTTGATAAATCCTATTTTAGTCTTTCAAAATTAAAAATAATTGATCAAAATACTGTTTTTGTTCTTAAACAGAAAAACTTTTTTTTTTTGTTTTAAATTCTATTTAGAATCTAAAATTTAATATATAGGGATTAAAATTATCTTTTTCAGTTATGAACTTATGAGAAACTAAAATTTAACTTCTTTTTTTTAATTTGGAGACCAAAATCATAATTACCCTAAATTTTAAGGAAACAAAACATAATTAAGCCTTTTTTTCTCTTTCATATATATTTTTGGAAATTCAAATGTTGAATTAGTAAAAACTACTTATAATGCAACCGTCTTATAAGAACATTTATAAAATC
>Ga0123341_1005224_pt1 | contig 11548 bp, 5 predicted proteins | sample Turbeapinknodule_FD_89959 | JGI IMG/M metagenome (GOLD analysis project Ga0123341, IMG submission 89959) | Root nodule microbial communities of legume samples collected from Mexico - Turtle bean Mexico pink nodule | ecosystem: Host-associated > Plants > Roots > Nodule | place: Mexico: Nepantla... | reverse complement strand
TTTGATTTCAAAATCAAAAACAGCACCACTGAAATAATTGTTGTGGTCCAGAGAGCGTGATTTTCACTGATTTATGCTGAGCTGGCCTTTTAATATTTGCTTCTGAAAATTTATATGCAAACAGATCAAGATCTTAACAAAATTCTAGCGTTGGTTTCACTCCAAACGCATGCACCATTTTGTTTTAATAAATTTTCTAAAATCAATGCTCAGTTACGCCAGTTGTAGCGTCAGGATTGCACACTGTTTTTATAATATTTATCATTTTTTTTTCTATTTGTTTTTTTGAACTGATTCTTTTTTTGTCTTTTCTCTAACACCTCAATCTTGCAAAATCCAGAGGCTCAAAATTTTCTTATGTGGGAAAATAATTTTCTTAAGCAAAACAAGCCAGCACAGAGTTATGCAGAAAGCCATGAAATTGCAGTGTTCAAGGTACACCATGATCAACCAAGATCTGTACCAAAGGGGCTACTTGACGTCGTTGCTGAAGTGCATCACTAAGGACCAGGCCGAGTATGTCCTCAAAGAGATCCATGAGGGGGTATGCGACATTCACTCAAGAGCCCGAACGATGGTTGCCAAAGTCCTCAAGGCTAGTTATTACTGGTTGATCCTTCAAGGAGGCTACGCAAAATATGTGAAGAAATGCGCTAAGTGTCAGGAGTTCGGTCCCCTGCACCACCTGAAGCCAAAAATGTTACACAACATGACATCCACATAGCCGTTCGCCATCTGAGGGATGGACATCATCGGTCCCTTTGCCACAGGAAAGGGACAGAAAAATTCCCCTTTTGGTTGGAGTCGACTATTATACCAAATGGATCGAGGCCGAGTCACTCGTTCCATCTCCGCCAAAAACGTGGAAAACTTTGTATGGCAAAGTATTGTTTGCCGGTTCAGAGTGTCACACACGATAATAACCGACAACGACTGGTAGTTCATCGATCGAGGGCTCTAATCTTTCTACAATGACCTTGGCATCAAGTTCATAACAGCCTCGTTCAATAAGGTCATCTTGAACGAACTAAAGAAGCGGCTCAACAAAGGAAAAGGCCTACAGACCGAAGAATTGTTAGAAGTCATGTGGGCATATTGCTGCACCCCCAGACGTCCACCCAAGAGACACTGTACAACCTAACGTACGAGACCGAATTAATAATCCCGGTCGAAGTAGGCGAGCCTATTGTTCGAAGGAAAATGTTTGATTTGACCCTGAACGAAGAAAGCCTCTCGATCAACCTAGATTTGGTCAGAGAGCTTCGCGACAAGAACAAGATTCGAGAGGCAACATGCAAGCTTTGGGCAGCAAGGCGCTACAACACAAAAGTCTGACCGAGGAGTTTCAGTAAGGAGACCTCGTCTGCAGAATGAGGAGCGACATAAGGAATAATGAAGGCAAGTTCTCGTCCAACTGCGAAGGGCCCTTTCGGATCTGAGAAGTTGCAGCTGGGTGGCATATCACCTAGAATGGTTGTCAGGCAGAATTGTACCAAGGTCGCCAAATTTGATAGTTGTCGTTTTGCTGTCAAATTTATAAGATTCTAGCGTAGACTTGTCAAACACTAGAGAGATGATAATATAATTGTGTTCAGATGACCCCAAGTCCTCTCCCAATGAATCTAATAGTAAAATCACTAAATCAACGTTTAAAATCTATCTACAAACAATCAAAGTTAGCAATAACAATAATTATAAAACGAGATTGAGATAGTTGTGCAAAAAATATAAAAAAGATTAAAACAACAAATAAAAAGGGGTTGATCCCCAAGTTCTTCAATCATTAAATTCTTCATAGGTTCTCTAAAGATTAATCCTTTCTCAATCCTCTAACAGAGTTAAACCAAATTGAAATATGTGTCGATCTGATTTAATTAAAACTCACCAATAAAGCATGTTTTTACTGGTTTAATCAATACCCACTTTGTTTCATGCGTAAACTCCATGGGAATGCTTATCTCCTATCTCTTGAATCATGCGCCTAAGAAATCAATTAGAACAATGCGAATTAACTAAGAAACCAAAGTTTAAGATAATGAAAACTTTCAATCATGCGTTTAAGTGCAACCTCTCACAAAAACTAGTTTCCCAGGAGATTAGACTATTAAAACAAGTGTTATAGAGAATTAAAAATCAAAATTTTTATTGAAGAAAACCTCAGAACTCATTGGGGAATTACAAAAGAATCAACCAAAAAGGTTTAGCCTTCCATGCGGAGGAAAAACAAAAGAATTACAAGGAAGAAAAAGAAACTAAGAAAACTCTATGAAGCTCTTCCTTTCTCCTTGATGTTTGTGTTCTTTTATAGGCTTTTATGCTCCAAGGATCTTGGGAAAATATTGCATTTTAGATTTTGTTAATAATTTCCAACTTTCCAGAATTCTTGTCTTTTGCAGAAGATTTGCTTCCAATTCTGTTTTTGAGATATTGTAGATTTTATTTTATCTTTCTTCTCCTCGGAATTTGTTTCTTGTTTTGATTCAAGAAGTAACTTGGACTTTTTCATATTTGGCCCTCACAAAGGTAGATGCTTCCTCTGGATAATTTACTCTAAAAACAAAAAATTAACAATAATAATAGTTAAGGTCCAAATAAACCCAAATATATGAATTTGAATTAAAACAAGGGATTCATTTATTATTCAAGTCCAATAATCCATGATTAAAGCTATTGAGTGTAAATAAATATATGCTCATCAGACGTGGAATGTCACGCACCTCATATTTTATTATAGTTGATTAATAAAATTTACGCTTTATTTCCTCACTCGGCCGTTTTTTCCTAAATAGGGTTTTCAGTCGGGAAGGTTTTAACGAGACGATTTTCTTCAATTACTTGTGATCTAAAGTTTATGCATCTCTCAAGACTCGGTTCGTTCTGGATGTAGCCTTAACCGACATACCCTAACGAAACCTAAAAACCTAGGTACGATCAAGAATGAAGCCTTAACTGACATACCCTACTGACACCTCGAAGACTCTGTTCGGTTTGGACGTAGCCTTAATCGGCATACCTTATCGAAACCCAAAGACTCGGTTCGGTTTGGACGTAGCCTTAACTGACATACCTTGTTGACACCTAAAAACCTAAGTGCGATCAAGGATGAAGCCTTAACCGGCATACCCTACCGACACTTCGAAGACTCAGTTCAGTCTAGATGTAGACTTAACCGACATACCCTGCCGAAACCCAAAGACTCGGTTCGGTCTGGATGTAGCCTTAATCGGCATACCCTACCGACACCTAAAGACTTGGTGTAGTCAAGGACGAAGCCTTAACCGGCATACCCTGCCGAGACCATTAAACCACGCGACACACGATCCATCCGATTAAATAATTCCGAACGATAACATTAACTTGTTTAAATTCTTTGATCATTAAGCAAATATATGCAAAGGAACAACGGTTTCTTTGAAGCAAGACAAGGAGGAGGCCACACCCCGGGTGAGGTTACGAAATATAAGCCTAAAGCCTAATGGTCTTCACCCTCGGCTCCCTCGGCAGCACTAGCAGCGACCTCTTCAGTGACAACCTTCAAGGACTCCACCTCCCCGCAAGGCAGCATCCGACCTTCGTATACGTCCATATCGACGTCGAAGCTTCTAGATGGAGGAGGGTCGCCATAAAGGAAATGGGCATGTCAGATGGCTTGATCGAAACTTTGGCCTAGCATGACCAATGTCTCGTCTATGTTCTCATCGAGCTCCGCCTCGACTGTTGCCTTGCTCTACTGCAGGTTCGAGTTCTCGACCTCCAGCACTGAGACCCGGTTGGCATACATCTCCAGGGCCTCCTTGAGTTTGGTGTTCTCAGTTGTGCTATCTCGGTCCCTCCTCTCCAACTTGGCCACTCTAGTCTCAACAATCTCTCAATCAGCCTCCGACCGAGCCAGCCTATCGCCATAAGAAGAGTTGGCCTCATTGGCCTGTTGGAGGATGTATGCGGCCTCGGCCAACTCCTACTTGAGCTGCGAGACCTCCTCGATGCGTCGAGCCTAGGCATCAGCACCCAACTGAGTAAGGACAAGGCCCCAACAGAACAGCTTTATGTCGTTGTTGAGCAACTCCTCCTCAGGAATGGCCTTCACCATCGCGCGCGCTGAATAGCCGATGCCGACCTTTACTCCTCTTGAAAAGCGCAAGTTAGCCCTAAGTATGGTCTTGGGTGACTTCGGCATCTCAACAACAACTTCAACAGCAAGCCCAAGGACGAGGCCACTCCTTGAACTCGGTAGGTTTACTAGTCCAAAACAAGGGGAACTTGGGTCGACTGGCTTCATCAAAAAAGTACTTCATTCCCTCAAGACGGATGAAAAGCGCATTGCTCAACCAACCAATTACCAAATGCCACAGAACCAGTTTGGCTGAAGGAGAGGTGTAGTAGCTGAGAAAGGTTGAAGGGGTGGGAGACAGGCGAAAAACATCGCAAATGATGCGGAAGGCCTGGATGGACGCCTAGGTGTTTGGATGTAATTGAGTAGGAGTCATGTTGAGCGCCCAAAGGACACCCACCGTGAAGTTATCAAAAGGGAGAGAGACGTGAAGGTCAGAAAACAGACAAGAGCACATGTAAAAAAATGACGCTTAGTAGGAGACTGAGCGGAACAAATTGTATCAGTCAACTCACATGGTTCGATACCTATGACGTCTAGACTGACATTAGGTTTCAAAACACCGACCCTATCCAAAAAATTTAGCAACCGAGGCCTTTTTCACAAAGGCGGAGGTGATCTGAGTCATCTTCGGATCCACCCAGTCAAGCCCCTGCGGGGACAACTGCTCAGGGGAACCCGACCGATCAGAAGCACCGGCCGTCACGTCAAACCTCGAGAAGCCCAACCGTCACGTTAGATCCCGAGAAATCCAACCATCACCACAAACGTCAAAAAAACTGACCGTTGCATAAGACTCTACGAATTAATAATCCTCGAGCCTGGGGGCAAATGTACTGGTAACGGCTGAACGACCAATGTCATGTCTCGGTCCCATCACTGAGACGACCGACTTGAGGCCCACACCCATTGGGTTGACCGATAGCATAAGTCCAACTACGCTCAAGCAAGGTCAGCGAAGTTAATCCATGATTAAAAGCTACGTAATGCAACCCTGATCGCAGTCCAACTTCTTAATCTAGCCCAATAAGGAAAGCCCATTAAGGTAATATAAATAGCACGCATTCCAATTATTATCTACCGTACTCTGACAACCGAGTGTTGAACCCCTTTGTTAACTTCAGCGTTGACGTGTAGGTACCCCCATTCGGGAATCACTAGAAGATCGAGAACATAAGCTAGGAAGGAAGTGGAAGAGCAATATGGCCGACCGATAGGAAGGAAGAAGACGAATTCTCTCAATAGTTCTCTATGCCCCAACCCTCACACGAGAACAAAACACTTATTTTATTTTAGTTTAATTTAGATTAAAGATATATATATATATATATATAAAATTCTGTGTTTATTTTTACTTTAGTTTACATATATATTATACATTATTTAAGAGATGTCTTAAAATTCGAAAGATATTTTTTTATAGCTTACAATTTAATTGTAAATTTATTTATTTATATTATCAAATTTATTTTTTCAATAAATTTTTACGAAGACCCGCTATTTAAAAAATTGTATTATAGACATGTATAACCAATGTTTTTATCCCTTTTCTTCCGACTAAAAAATTCTCACGTTTTTTTTTATCATTTTCGGATGAGACCAAGCAGTTATAATTTTTTATTATAAAAACAGAAGTTGTGTTAAAAAATAAATAAATACTCGCAAGAAAGTATAAAAAAACTTTGATTATCATATACTAATACATGGAATAAAATATTGTGGTTTAGATAAATATAAAAGTAAAAGATACAATTATAATTATTTTACACAATTTATTTCATAATTTAAAGATTAAAAAAGAAAAAAAAATACATTTTATTATTAACTTGCTCTAAAATAGCGTTAAAAATATCAAAAGTATTCTAGTATTAGTTAGAATTAATACTGATGGTGTTGTTAGGGGTTATCCTGATCTTGCTACTGGTGGTTGTATTTTTTGTGGAAGTATGATGGAGTTTATTAGTGGTTTTTCTGCTTTCCTTGATATTCATAATGTTTTGGTTGTTGAGTTCTACTAGTTATCCACGTCATTGAAGAAACTAAAAAATATGGATATTTCTAGTTTGTAACTAGAATGTGATTATGCCTTGACTTGATTGCTTTTATTGTTGGGACTAAAGTTTCTTGGATTCTTTGTTATTGGTGGAACAAATGCCTTGTGGGAAAATCAGATTTAGGATTTCTCACATTTTTCATGAATGCAATACTTTGTGCTAACAAATTTGCTAACTTAGATTTGATTAACAGAAACAATTTCATTGGTATAATAAGTTTCTATCTAGTATATTCTTATAATTCTTTATTAATAGGTATATCTCTTTTCTTAGGTTTTATTCTATGAGTTTTGGCCTAGTCCCTTCATATTTCCTTGTATCTCCTTTCTTTTTTTTTTAATAATACTTTTTTCATGTAATGGCAAATGATTGTTGAAACTTAAAGTGTCACCCTAGCTGAGATGTCAAGTTTCATAATGATGCCTAACAAGATAAATTTTTATTAAAAAAACATAATTTTAAGCCATAATTAAAAAATATTGTAAATAATTTTTCTAAAACATATATCTTAAAATTAAATTATAGCTCTGGTACCCAAATCCAACCTATTAAAATTTGTAAGTAAATATTTGTTCAAGATTGATAATTTGTAAGTAAACCCAGATCATAAAAACTAATTTAGAATATAAAATAATTAGTAGCTAAAATCTTGATAATTAATGTTAGATCCCAATTTAGAAACTAGTTTATAAATTTTTATTAATAATAGAATAGATACCAAAAGCTTTTAGTTTATAAAATAGTATCTAACTTAGTCATTATAATAACTAATTATTTTTTATTTTTAAAATTAATTACTATTTAATGATTTTTTTGTAGTGTCTTTATAAAATGTTTTTAGACAACAGTTTTAAAGCCCTTAGGTGAGGTTTTACGGTTGTAACCTATGAGCATGTCGACTATAGTTTTGAATTATAGACAATGGTTAAATAGTCATAATCTATTAGATAAATGTAGGCTACAATTATTAACAAAATCGTCACCATCATAGACTACGATTAAAGCCAAAATCATAGTCTATGATGAGTTTTTTTCTAGTTTAGTTTGTTTAATATATTTCCTCTTCTTAGTTAACCTGATCATTTTAAAAGTGTAGCCATATATATAATAATATTTCAAACTGTCAGATTTACATTTATTCAAATAATTATATATATATATATATATATTATAAAATTATTTATATATTGATAAATTATTTAAAATAAGTACATCTACCAATATATATTCCTATCTATTTGGCTAATTTCCTATACATTAGAAGCATGTAATATAAAATAACATTTAAAAACATATAAATTAAACTTATATTATTCCTCATCTATCATATAATGTTATAGAACCTAATGGTTTGTGTTATTTATCTTTTCATAAATTTCAACATCAGTCAATGAATTTGGTGAACTGTCATTCTTTTAATGTCCATTAAAGGCTTTTTCAACCTCCGATAAAGATTATGGTGATAACTATCGTTTTGTTGTCAAATTAATATGAATCTAGCGTAGACTTGGCTAACACTATAGAGATGATAGTATAATTGTGGCCAGATGACCCCAAGTCATCTCCCAATGAATCCAATAGTGATTCAGTTAACCGAATTCAAAATCTATCTGCAAGCAATGAAATGTTAGGAATAACAATAATAATAAAAAGGGGGTTAAGATAGTTATGCAGAAAAGATAAAAGAGATTGAAATAGAAAATAAAAAGCGGTTGATCACAAGTTCTTCCACCATTGAATTCTTCACAGGTTCTCTGAAGATTAGTCCTTTCTCAATCCTCCAACAGAGCTAAATCAGATTGAACATGCGTCGATCTGATTCAACTGAAACTCACCAGTAAAGCATGCGTCTACTGGTTTAATCAATACCCATTTTGTTCCATGCGTATACTCCATGGGAATGTTTATCTCCTCTCCCTTAAATCATGTGCCCAAGAAATTAATTATAATAATGTGAACTAACTAAGAAACCAAAGTTTAAGATAAGGAAGACTCTCAATCATGTGTTCAAGTACAACCTCTCACAAGTTTTCCAAGAGATTAGACAATAAAAACAACTGCTATACAGAATTAAAAATCGAAACTTTATTGAACAAAACCTCAGAACTCAATGGGGAATTACAAAGGAAACAACCAAAAAGGTTTAGCCTTCCATGCGGAGGCAAAACAAAAGAATCACAAATAAGAAAAGAAACTAAGAAAATCATATGAAGCTCTCCCTTTTCTCCTTGATGCCTATGTCCTTTTATAGGCTTTTCTGCTCCAAGGATCTTGGGAAAATATTGTAGTTTATATTTTTTTAACAGTTTCCAAATTTCCAGAATTCTTGTATTTTGTAGAAGATTTGCTTCCAATTCTGTTTCTGAGATATTGTAGATTTTATTTTCTCTTTCTTCTCCTCGAAATTTGTTTCCTGTTTTGGTTCAAGAAGCAACTTGGACATTTGTATATTTGGCCCATTCAAAAAGGTAGATGCTTCCTCCGGATAATTTACTCTAAAAACACAAAATTAACAAAAATAATAGTTAAGACCCAAATAAACCCAATTATAAGAATATTAATTAAAACAATGAATTTATTTATTATAATAGTCCAATAATCTATGATTAAGGTTAATGTGAGTGAATAAATATATGCTCATCATATGGCTTCTACGAAATCTCCAATGTCGCAGATATACTATCTTTCTTCCATGTTTCAATAGTTAAGAAGCAGTGTCTTCTTTGCATATTGGACATGCTTTATGACCCTTCAGACTATACTCTGACAAGTTCGCATATTTCAAAAAGTCATTGATGATGCAAAATAACATTGCATGCATCTTAAAAGTATCATTAGCAAACTCATCAGAGACTTTAACACCCTGATCTAAGAACAACTTTAAGTATTCAATTAGGAGACTTAGATAAACATCTATGTCATATTCTGGTTGTCTTGGACCAGATATCATCATAGACTATTTTTGCTTGATGCACAATCCAGGAGGTAAGTTGTAAATAACTAGTGAAATAGGCCATGAATTGTGGTTCATACTCAACAACATTTTGGCTTCATAATTACGATTAGGTAGAGTATTTCCCTCTAAAAGCATTTCCTTCAACAACAGAAGCAATTACGTAAATTTTTTATCTATTCATCCATTTATTGTCTTCAAATTCATCAGTCTTAACACCACGGACAACCGTGTGAAGTTAGTTGATTTAGAATACAATGAAATCTCTACATCGGTTGAGATAATTTTGTATCCATGCACTTCTGTGAAAGACTTAGCTCCAACATCACGAATCATGTTCTCCAGTTTATCATCACCCACTACATCATCCATGATTAAACATAGTCTTGAAATACAAACAAACTTGGTAAATGTAATAATTCATCGTGCCATGTCCAAGTTGTATAAGATCCTACAAACCCATCACACAGAAGGTGCTCCCTGATTTTATTAACATCAAATTTTCTCTCGTTCAAACAATTAACGCACAGACAACCAAACTTTACTCCATCACCAATATTGTTGGCATTTTGTTGCGCAAATTGTATAAATTCTTATACTTCTCTTTCATACTCATCACTTATGTGAGCTGAATTAATCCAGTCTCGATCCATATGTATGTTCTGTAATGGTCATTGAGGTATTGACTAATGCATGTAAAATCTCACAATTTTTGTTAACGGTATGAACCTATCCCATTTGAGAAGATTCATTTTTTTTATTATAATTCAAGAGTAGATACACTTTAATCATCATTCCTTATATTTCACAAAATTCTAGCAACATTTCGCATAGGTATTCAGGTGGCACGAAATCTCCAAAATCAAATATGCACCCAGAGAACAACACAAAAGGCAATTAACCAAAATTACGTAAAATATATGAGATGTAGATTACAATATATGTACTAATGAACAAATAAAAAGTAATTGTTCTTTCCAATTGTCCAACTAGAAAATTTATGGCTCAATACACTACAACCTCCTCTAGTTTTTATAAAATGTTTTAAAAAGTTTACAATTGGAGGAGTAATAGACAAATACATGTATTAAATCTCAAATGAGAAACTAAGATCTCTCTATGAAAATTTCCAAAATTTAATAATTTGTCGGGGATTGAACAACTTTGGACCCAATACCAATACATATTAAACGATTACAATCATACATGCAATTCAAAAACTTAATCGAATTCTAAATATACAATTATAATTAATAATATAATTAATAATTTAAATAATAATTAATCTAATTAATGCTCTAAATAATAATTACATTAGTAATCTATTTAATAATCTAAATAATAATTCAACTAATGCCCTAAATAATAATATAAATATTAATTACATTACTAATCTAGCTCATAATTTAAATAGTAATCTAACTAATGCTCTAAATAAAATTATAAATAATAATTAAATTACTAATTTAACAAATAATTAATTACAAATAATAATAAAAAATTAAAAAATAAAAACCCTAAAAATACTAAATTAACAAGGGAGCAGGGGTTGTGGAGGAGAATGACAATGAACTACAGTAGCAAGGAGAAGAAGAGTACCAAATTTTGAACTCGTGAAACCACTTTGTTCAACACTTAAAAATGCACAAAAACATGAAGAAATGAAGTATGAAAAACAACATAAAACACTATAAGAAAGGCACATTACAAGCAATGAAAGCAATGGAAGCAGAGAAAGTTCACATAGAAGACAACAATGTCAATAGTGGAGAAGAAAACGCAAAGACGGAAAGGCCTGGATGGTTAAGCATATAAACGACTGTTATGACATAACAAACGTACTCTATATAGAACCCATGATTATAGGTGGCGGTTTCCTAATAGACTATAGTCTATAATGTCCATCATAGGCGACATTTGACTATTGAACTGTAGTCTATATGGTCTTATTTCAAATAAGTGACGATTCTAATATATTGCTCTTGTTTTCAAAATTGTCACCGCATTTTTTTATATGACGATGTCGCAAAAATTGGTATCTATAAATGTTGTAAAATAATCTTCTTGCACTAGTGTTTAAGAAAAAGAAGATTTCTTCCATATATGTTCTTATAGGGTCCATAGTGAAATAAAGGGGCTCTTCTTCTTTATACACATTCTTCTTTATACACATGGATTTTAAACAACTTCTCCATTAGTAGGTAATTCCCAATATCATTACATCAAACACTAGAATTGTTAGTTTGCCACTAGTGCAGAAACATAAAACAAATGCGGCTATTTCGAATTTATAAATGCGGTTTTATTGCCGCATTTGATCAACACGCACTTGTAAATCAAGAAATATAAATGCGGCTATATAGCCGCATTTATAAATACCATTTACAAGTGCGGTTATTTGCTTTAACCGCACTTGTATATGCCAAATCA
>Ga0123341_1005223_pt1 | contig 11549 bp, 5 predicted proteins | sample Turbeapinknodule_FD_89959 | JGI IMG/M metagenome (GOLD analysis project Ga0123341, IMG submission 89959) | Root nodule microbial communities of legume samples collected from Mexico - Turtle bean Mexico pink nodule | ecosystem: Host-associated > Plants > Roots > Nodule | place: Mexico: Nepantla... | reverse complement strand
GGGTATGAAGGTGGCAGGGGTGGTGGGTATGAAGGTGGCAGAGGTGGTGGGTATGAAAGAGGCAGAGGTGGAGGAAGGGGTTATGGACGTGGCAGGGGCCGAATGGGTGGACGTACAAGGGGTGGTGCAAACCAGGCATGATTGCGAAGGGTGCTCTAGTCATTCTTGGTAAATGCTTGCCTTGACAGTGGGGTTAATGTTTTAAGAATACTGTGTTGATAGTGTGATGTGGCTCATGATCCAGCATTATTAGGCAGTATTTTATGTTTCTTTTGTCATGAAATTGAAGTGGGCAAGGTTTTGTTCATGTTTAGATTTAGTTGCAAAGCATCTTGGTTATGATTGCTGTAATTCATTTCAACTTTTATGGTTGCCAATACCATATTTTTATCTGTATCTGGTTTATATATGGCTTTTATTTTAATCAAAAGTAGCTTTTTCTTTGATAAGCTTGCGGGGTTCAAATAAATCCAAGTATATGCCTATTTTTTACGTTGACAACAGACTTCATGTATGCTGGAGATTGTAAATTGTGAATTCCATCTGCAAAAGGAGTTTAAGATTCATAGTGCATGAAAGTGATTCATAGTGCTCATAAATGTGTATAATATTTGATAATAATAAAAATAGCCATGTGAAGAAAGACGAGGCTAAAATTCCTCCTTTAATTGCAAAGATTTGCATTATAGCTCTGAATCCCAAATGAAGCAAATACGGGATTAATCCCTGACTTGCTGAATGGGACTAATCCTCGTGATTGCATAACCACCATTATCTACCGCACATTTCACTCTATTTGGGTCATCAGCATCTTCAGGCTTTAAAGATTTTACTGCATTGCTGAACACTGCATCTGGAGCTCCCCGCAAAGGTTTCAGAACACCGTCAATTTTCTCAGGTTCAATAAGTTGGTTCATCACCCTCAATTTTTGACAACAATACCATAATTTTCCCCAGGCTTCTCTTTGGCTTCATTGCAGCGCTCAGTACCATTTCTGCAAGATTCTGATTTCATAGTAACATCATCTCCAAATTCTTGACAGTTGTGAGCAATGTTTTCATCGGCTGCCACAACCTGATCCGAGGTTGCCGCCAGCTTTACCCTCTCCCTTGTTCTGTGTGATGGGCTTGCCAAGGATTTGAACGAGAGGCTTTCCCAAACACCGAGAAGAGGCATATCGGTCGGGTATAATGCCCAGAACCCAAACCCACCTCCGAAAGTTGTTAAATCACGTCAAGTAAGCGCATGTACCCACCCGCCGCTGCAATCACCACTGCTGCCACAATTCCATGGACAATCCACGCCTTTGCGCTGGTTGAAGAATCAGACGACGCCGTAGAAGACGATGACGACGGTGAGGGACAAATTCCCATGATCCAAACAAATAGAAGAATTTGGAAATTTAGTGACTGAGACTGTCTTGAACTAAGATACGGCATAAAAACTACATGCAGATCAATCATTAGCACATGACAGGTAGAAAAGGACTTTTTTTGGCACAAGTCCATTTTCTAAAGATAAAAAATAGGTTAAATAGTTTTCCCCCCTCTATTTGTTATTTTTTTCCAATTTAGTTTGATTATTTATAAAAAAAGTCTCAACTTCGTTCAATTTAATATAAAAGGAGTCAATGCAATTTTTTAAGTTCATTATATTAGTTAACGAAGAACAATCATGATTTTAATTTGATAATTATCTTTTAAGCTGGACATTGTTTTCTCAGTGAAAATTAGTTGACTGCATGCATTTTGGATCGATGGTTTGTTGGTGAAATTTGAAGATGTGACTTTTGAAGAATACATTGGTAGTGGTTGCTTCTCATTTGAGTCGCTATGGATTGGTGGATTGGTGGAGTTCGTTGGTTTTGCATTTACTTAAGGTCAATGATATTCACTATTATTTGATTAATGTTGTTGTGTTTAATTATTGACAAAGAGATTAAAATATTGTATAAATAGGATTTTGGTTGTGCACTTTGTGATTTGATTAGGGTTTTTTCCCACCACATGCAAATGCTTTTTGTCATTGATCCACTATTTACTTGTGAGTGTATGTGCCAATTTTGTTTATAATATTTCTAGTTTACTTGTGCATTCTCTTATTTGAGAGGGTTATATATTTATTATTTGTCAAAGCTGTAATTGTGACCATGAGAAAGTTTGTACATATAAAGAAAATGAAATATGTTGACAAAACATCTACATAGTCTTATGAACTCAATATATGGAATTATTTTGAGATATTAGAAATTTTTAAAGAAATGAGATATGTTTTAATGATGAAATTATGGTGTTCAACTAATGGGTATGTGTTGCAAGATAAGTTGTAGCAGATGATTCATGACAAAGTTGCAATAAATATGTTAAATATTGTAAAGAAAAATGGTTAAATAATTTATTTGTTGTGCATATGGTTTCCAATTTTATAGAATATGTGACTTTTTGAATTTAAAATTTGGAATATAAAGTTCAACTCTGAATTCTATAATTTGGAAGTCATTTCTAAATCTAAAAAATTATTTCTGAATTGTAGAATTCATAAGCCAACTTTGCATTTCAAATTGTAGAATTTAAAAGTTATTTTTAAATCTAGAAAATGACTTCTGAATACTAGAATTCAGAATACAACAATCTTCTGAATTTTACACTTTGGAAGTCACTTTTGAATCCAAAAAATGACTTTCAAATTATAAAATTGAAAATATAAATTTAGAAGATTATTTTTGGAATTATAATAATTATGGAAGAAACTATAGAGGTGCAAAAAGAAATTTCTTTTATACATGATTCAAACCCAAGTGGGATAAAAAAGAGGAAACCAACCCAATATGTCCATAACAACAAAACTCAAAATCCTCCCTCAAGCTAAATTGTGGATAGAAAAAATTCCAAGCTTGAAAATAATCGTAACAAAAACTTCTCATTCTGATGCTTTCGTGAAAAGATTTGTGGATTGTTTTGATGTTGATATGCTTTGTGTGTTCACGAAAACTATTGTTCTATGCGATGTTCCTAGCAGTGCCAACTTGGAGATCGTTTAACAAATATGTAAGCCATTGTATCTCACATGAAGTGGAAATAAGAGTGTGATACTCTACTCTAAGGAGGATTTGGAGATGATTCTTTGTTTTGTTATTTTCCAAGAAAGTAAGGATTCTCCTAAATATATGCAAAAATCAGTTGTAGAGTGACAAGTTATAGAGCATGAAGCCCAATCCGAATCACTGAAAGTTTTTAAATGTAGGATGGATGATTTAGATAATATACTTTAGACAGGAGATGCTTTAATGTATCTAGAATACGTTGTATGGTTTGGTGATGATGTGTAGATGGTCTTTGGACAAATTGGACAATAAAGTAAATGTCTAGTTGCGTGTTGACAAGATATAATAGTCGTTTTATGGTTCTTCGATACATTGAAGCATTATGCACGTTGTCGTTTTGATAAAAAAATTTATCATTCTTCTTCTACATGGGAATGGTAGTAGATTTGACACCAAGCATACCAATATCCTTTATGATATCAAGAGTGTAGTTTCTTTTACATATATGTATTCTGTCTTGCGAACGAGCAATTTGCAATCCTAAGAAGAACTTCAATTTTCCTAGATCTTTAATCTTAAAAGTTGTATTTAATGAATTATTGACAATAGTAATGTCATCTATGTTATTTCTAGCAAGCACAATATCGTCTATATATAAGAGGAGAGTTATGACCGAAGTTTCAGTTTTTCTAATGAACAAGGAATGGTCAACATTAAACTACCGGGAAAAAGTAATGGTAAACAAATATGATGCTAATTTTTCATACCATTGTCGACTTGCATGTTTCAATCCATACAGAGACTTAACTAAGTGGCAAATCTGAGTGGCTTTCTTTTTCTTGATGCTAGGAGGTACTTCCACATACACTTCTCCTCACCCAACTCTCCAACGTCCAATTGCTCTATAAACCAATCTTTGATTGCTAGCGAGAAGAACACTATATTAGTTAGTTTCGTGACTAGAGAGTAAGTGTTAGTGAAATCAATACCCTTGCATTGTGGATATCCTTTCATGACCAACTGAGCTTTGTATCTTTCTATATTTCCATCTGCCTTTCAATTGATTTTATACACCCATTTGCATCCAATGGGTTTCTTTCCAGTAAAGAGATCTACAATATTTCACGTATTGTTTCTTTCAAGAGCTTTGATTTCATTGTCCATGGCCTTTTATCTATTCTGATGATTGTGTGGCTTCTTCATACGTTCTCGGTTCAGTTTGTGAAGACAAAGAAATAATATAATTAAGATGTGTATAAGATAACTTTGTGTATGACATAACTGAATTAAGTGGATAACGAACCTTGTCATTGTTGTTGATGTTCTTTCTTTATGAAGACATTATTGGTTGATGATGATAATCTTCAAGATAAGAAGGAGTATTACGTATCCTTGTGAATTTGAAATTTCTATCAGAGTCTTCTCTAGAGGGTTTATTATCATTGAAAGCGGTTATGTCATTTCTAGCATGCGTATAGTCGAGGATATGTTAAAGGAAACCTTGATCATATTTGTCTTCATTCTGAACTTTGTTATTGATAATTTGACAGAAGAAGCATTCATGAAAGATAACATTTCTTGAGAGAAAAAAAAACTATGGTATTGATATCAATAACAATATAACCTTTGATTCCGCTTTTGAAACCAAGAAAAAGGCATTTCCTAGATCTAGGGTCAAGCTTATTCCTATTATTTTCTAATGTATAAGCAAAACACAAGCACTCAAAGATACAAAGATTATTGAAATTAGTCATAGAATTATGTAACATTTCATATGGACTTTTATTTTGAATAACAGGGGAAGGTAATATGTTTTATAAGATATACTACATGAGCAATGATGTTGTTCCTAAAAACCTTAGGCAATTTGATTGAAACATGAGACTTCTCATGATGTTAAGAATGTGTTGGTGTTTTCTCTCCACCATCGAGTTTTGTTGTGGAGTCTCAACACAAATAGTATGATACATGATATCATATTTATAATAGAATTCTTTCCATCAAAACTCTTGACCATTGTCTATTTTAATTGTTTTGATATTCTTACTAAATTGATTTTGAACGACAGTGACAAAACTAATTAGCAGGTTTCTGGTTTTAGATTTATTCTTCATAAGATATGTCCATGTATACCTAGTGTAATCGTCTACCATAGTGAGAACAAACTTATGACCATGCATAGAGGGAATGCTAAACGGAAGATATCTATGTGAATTATATCAAAGGCATTCTCAGAAACACTATTACTTAAAGGAAAAGGAAGCTTATGTTGTTTGACCAAGTAATAAGGAATATAAACATTTTTTTATCAAAGTGTATATAAGTGTAATTCTTACTCAAACACTCAAGAAATTTGTGTGATGGATGACCAACTCTGCAATGCCACAAGATCTTTTGCATGTTTAAAAAGTTTTTCAGATTGTATGGAAAGAATGACATTTGTTCTTGCAATATAATTAATATGATATAAGCCACACTGTACTTTAGCTCATCCAATCATCCTCCATAAATTCATTTTTTGTATTTCACAAGCATCATGGGAAAAATATAAGTTTGTATTTCAAAGATGAAACAAGATGATGCATAAAGAGGATGTTTAGAGTAAAGTCTGCTATATATAAAACATTATGTATCACAAAATCCTTTGACAAGTATACAATCCCAACTTGATTGGCTCTGACATAGGTGTTGTTAGGCAACTTAATTCTCATAGGTTTAATCTTATGATAAGTCAGGAAAAAAAGAGATATTACAAGATACATGGTCAGTAGCACCAGTATTTAGAACCCAAAAGATTGTAAACATATTATCTTTCTCAAGAGTTTGAATAGAAGATTCACCATTCGTTTTCTCTTTATCATTGGGAAATTACAAAATGTCAACGATTTTTTGTAGTTGTGCAATGCTCAAAGTGTTCATTATTGTACTTATCTTGTGGATATTCCTTATTTGCAACATGTTCCTCCATATTTTCCATAGCATTAACAACATGATTGCTTTTCTGCTTCATCCATGGGGGAAAATCATGCTTGAAATATCACTCGTCTGTTGTAAGATTCTTTTTATTACAATATGAACAATTTTTCCCAAAGTTATCTCCTATTCCTCTTTTATTATTTTTCCATTCCATATTGCTATTGTTTTTGTTGTTGAATCTTTGTGCTTGCTGACTAGCATTGTTGAATGAGCCTTTGGTTTTCATTCACATTGGTTCTTGAAACTGTCTATCTTGCCTTTCTTGTTGCAAAACTCAAAGAAAGAATGTGGTTTATGTTAGGCAGTGGTTCAAGAAGTAATATTTATGTTTTTACATCATTATATCCTTCTATGAGCCCCTCTCCATTAAAGAATAATTCTTGAAAGACTACAAGAACATTTTACACTGCAAATGCACGCTGGGATTGGCCGTAGAAAGTCCAATTCTTCCCATAGGATTTTTGAGTCAGTGTAGTACTCTCTTATACTTCTCTCGTCTTGTTTGATAGAATTTACTTCATGTAGAAGATTAGAGATGTGAAAATGATTACTCTTGGAGAATCTTTCCTTCAAATCCTCCTACAAATATTTGACATTATTATTACAGAGTGGACTTTAAGCCTAACTCAACCCCATAAAACCGGCTCAATGGGGTGAGGTTTGCACCCACTTATATACAATGAAAGGCTCTAATCTCTAGTGCTTTGCATGATCTGTGCAAACAATATGCGTGTGATCCATAATATTACCATAACATTGCAGTGCTCCCATGCTTCATATAGGTCATCATCACGCGATGGTTGAGGGATTCCACAAATTTGATCTTGTTCTTAGAGATAAGGCTCTCTTCATGGCTTTATTCTAAGTATGGTAATTGGTACCATCAAGTTTAGGTATGGTAAGTATCATTCCCGTATTCTCACTTGAGTGCAAATAATACGTGCTTGATAGGTTTTGTGACAAATCCATGAAGATATGAGAAAAGAAAAACAAAACAATAGCAAGATAGAGAAAAAAGAGAAAACGAAAAAGAAGAAGAAGAATGCAAATGAAATAGAAAGATTAGAGCGTAGCAAAACATAACGAGTCAAGCCCACTCTAATACTATAATGGGTTCATATAAAAGAAGAACGTAAAACAATATTGTTAAAAGTTGTTGAAAGTTTAAAAAAATACATTATATACATAATACAACCCAAGTGGACTAAAAAAGAAAAACAGACCCAGAATAATAAAACCCAAAATTATACTTATTTAAAGGTTTTAGATTAAAATTTCCAGGACTTCATAAACAGTAACCAATAAGTCTTTAATAAATAAATAAAAGTTATCATGAGACTAATAATGATAAAAAGAATTCAATTGTTGCATACAATTTGAACAATAACTTAAATTTAAACAAATTAGATTAACACTAATACACTTAAACATTCATCCAATGATTTGGATTTATGAAACGTGAATAGACACTTTACTCATACCAAGTGTATCTGGTCACAACTCTTGTGCATAAGCTGTTGACAATTTCATCCAAAGTATCTCAGTGAATCAAGCTTCATTCCTGTCCAGATTCCATTGCATAAACCCTAAAAATGTGGTGACGTCAAGAAAATGGCAACTCAATCTTCCTCTATCTCTTCTTTTGTTTCCTACTCTAACTGCGAATGATGTTTTTATTCATTCTGGTTCGCAGTAGTGGCATCCCATCGTCACATCGTTCAAGACAAAACAACAAACCTTTATCATATCATTCTTGTCACTAATATCACACTTCTATTCTATCTTCTCTTACTACAGTAATATTCCATCCATGTGTTGGAGGAATATATATCTGTAGTAAATAGTATACTTTTGTGTACATTTAATTCAATATTTTCATTTTTAACAGTTAAAGTCGCACAAACATTTTTTACTAACTTTTATTCTTTAGGAACAGTAGTTTAGAATAATCTAAATGTTGACTTTTACAATATCTTTTAATGTTATATCAATCATTATTTTATTGGTAGCAAGTGTAAATTTGTTATACTAACTATATACCGTCATTAAATTATAATAGTAAAATCTAAATTACAAATTTGATATTCTTTAATTTCAAATCTATAATTTCGGTCTTCTTATATTTTCTTTTGTGATTTATACTTTATTTTTTTATATTTTAATTAATTAAACTATTTTATTATGGTACTAAAAGTGAAATACTTTATAATATGTGACGTCAAATGTCTTAATGATATGATATTTCATTTATTTTACGTCATTTAACGATAAGACTATGAGATTAGAGATTTAAAATAGTAAATTTTCATATTATATGGACCAAAGAGATTAAAAAATATTTAAGAAACCAAAATGATAAAATTAATATATTAAAAAGGATCACTGTCATATTTAAGAGTAATTAATAAGTAATTAAATACAAAATTTCTTACATTTACATTAAGTGTAATTTATATCTATATGTCCATAGAGTTGTGAATTTAATCAAAAAGGGTTACCACAAGTAGTTAATGTATTAAATACAAAGTTGAATTGTTTAAACACTTTTAAAATTTGATAGAATCAATTATCGATAAAATTTTGGTTATTTTTTAATCAAGTTAGATAAGCTTAGAGACTGATGAACCAACTTCGATAGGAATATGTTTAAACTTACAATTTGACTCAAACTTGACATACATAAGAGAAAAGAATGTTATCAAACAAATTTACACAAGTTGTCAAATTAAAATTGTGGATCTATAAATGTTAAAATTCTACATAGCAAAATGATTCACATGAGCATATGTCTATATCAGTATCCCTTAGGAAACAAGCTAAAATTGTTTGGTTTCAACAATCATCCTGATACAAGCTTGCGTTAACTCTAGTCCATCTATCTGTCAAATACAATATGCAATTTTACTTAATTTTGAGTAAAAAGTTCTCTAACCTAAGCCTTGCAAGTAGTGCTTTCAGATATTGTTTGAAAAGGAGATTAACATTTAATGTTTCATGAAACAAATTTAATACATTTATACATTCTCGTTTGTTAGAGCAAGAAAATGTAATATCTTGAAGTTCTCAATGGCCAGAAAAAGCTTTGAAATGGCTTTTTCTTCTAGACTCTATATAAAGCCACCCTTTCATGTAAAGGAAAGAGAGAACAAATTGGTAAGTGCTATTGCTAGAAAATCTTTCTATGCTCATAAAAAGCCTTGTAAAACATTATTGTGTTTGTTTAGCAATCTATAAGATTTTTATTCTTTGTATACGTTGAAAGATGTTAATCCTCTCTCTACTCAGCGAACCCTTTGATAATTTAAATCACACTTTTTAATAATTATGTTTGTTTATCCATGAGTGGTTGATGTCTGATGATTTTTTTTCCAGTAGGTGTACCGTGTCAAAAACAATAATTTGTTCCTAATGATGGATATCAAATCTACAAGGAACAATTGAATTATCAAGTATATGATTCACTAAATAGAAACAAATAAGTAAAAGTTTGTAGGATGTTTGTTGTATATGATTGCAAGAACGTAAATAAAGCAAAGTAAAGGGTTGTTGATTCAATTGGGAAAATTGGAATTGGGATTCATCTTTCTTACTCTTTTGTATTTTGAAAAGCATAATAATATTCTATCATTTGATTGGTATTGATGCCCATATAAAATTCATTTATATTGATTTCTTGCATATAAAATTATTAAGATAGTCTCCTAAATATATTTTCCTCGCATATTTATAAAAATTTCTTATCCTTACGATTAGATGTTGATAGCAATTAACATTTCAAATATATTATTAGCACTCAAATATGTTAAGCATTATCACTTAGATCATAAACTTAGAAGTACTTTTCGGTCAAATCTAAGAATCAAAATCATGATAAACAAGCCTTAAGAATAAAATGACAATACCAATCATCAATGAAGAACAAAATATTATATTTAAATATCACCTCAATACATAAATGTTTGAACAAATTACTCTCAATCCCAAAATGTAGAATTAGTCACTCACGTTGGTCATTACAAGCACTAAAATCAAGAAAAGAATATACATGATGTTTCTCCTTGACACATGCCTCTTCTAGGGTTTTCTATCACCTTTTATTCTCCCAATGATGTCTAGGGTTGTGTCTCGCAGCTCATATTTAATCTAGTTGAGCTTGGGCTAAGTGACTTCTCGTTTGAGCATGATTGGGCTCGCCTAGGCGAGTTGGACAAGAAAAAACCTAACTTCTTTGGAGTGATCTCGCTTAGGCGAGATTAGGCTCGCTTGGACGAGTTCCTCTGAAGTGCTTCTAGCTTAGGCGGGTTTTTGGGTGAGTTTTAAGCGTTCCAACCTTTCCATTTCATATTGTTTATTCTCTTTTAGCCCTTTCATCTCCATTTTCTCCTATAATTATGAAATTAACACAAATTTGGGAATAAATCATTCTTATTCATATTATAATCATAAAATATATAAAAAAGTTTAAATTAATAAATTAGGGGTTAAATTATAGTTATTTTATCAATAAATACCCATAAGTGTCTGTATTTTAATATGAAATATGACACCAAATAATACTCTATTTTAGATCGGAGTGACTATTGTCCAAAAAATATTTTGGATTGTTTAGCCAAGAATGAATGTATTCCAAAAAATGCTCATGTTATTAGTGGTTGCGTTCCAAATAATTCTTGGGTTAATCTAGCCATGAATAACTAAGTTCCAAATAATATTTTGTTGTATCTTAGAGTGGTACTTTGCATAGTAAAATTTAATTAGTTGATTGATAACTTAACATATTATTTACTATCAAATGAGACATAGTATTTACTATCAAATGAACTAGTATAAATATCACAATGTAAATCTTTTTTCTTTTTTCTTTATTGCATATAATTATATTTCAGTAACGAAAGAATAAGAGTTTTACAAACTATTTTTTTAAAAAAGCTTTAACATATCCTCTATCAAGTAAAATTACTGTCTCATTGCACATTAGATAATATCTTAAAAAACTACAAAAAGTTCAAAAAATCACAGTTTGACACTCTGTGTTTTTTTTTTTTCATATTTTCACACAATTCAATGTAAATTATTATCTTAAAAGTTGTTATTTCCATATATGGTAGATACCTAATTTTTAATAAGTATATTTTTTATCAGCCATCACAAATATAATATATTTGAGTTATAAAAAGGATTACCAAACTCAAACACAAATCCAAAGAACAACACAATGGATCAAATAAAAAGAAAAAATAAACTAAACCAATTGAAATCCCTCAAATAAAAGAAATACCGGTCTTTTTCGTAAAAATAGTATTTTTTTTTACTTATTTGATTATCTCAATACCAAACATAGAGTTCGGGAATTACTAAATATAAGACTATTGCATCAATTATATTTTTAAAAAGAGAGGATTTTTTAATGAGTATCCTGAAGTTAAAGAATTTAAGACAAAATATCAAAATTTTTTTTCATTTCCAAAAAAATTGTATTTTACCATAATTTTCTTTCATAATGATACGGAACAATAGTATGATTAAAAT
>Ga0123341_1005222_pt1 | contig 11551 bp, 7 predicted proteins | sample Turbeapinknodule_FD_89959 | JGI IMG/M metagenome (GOLD analysis project Ga0123341, IMG submission 89959) | Root nodule microbial communities of legume samples collected from Mexico - Turtle bean Mexico pink nodule | ecosystem: Host-associated > Plants > Roots > Nodule | place: Mexico: Nepantla... | reverse complement strand
TTCTCAAAACACCTAAGTATAAACAATCAGTTGTTTCGACAAAACAATCGGTTGTTTTAACTTAGTTTGAAAACATTTTACTTTCACAAAGATTGAGATGCTTATGCTTTAGATTTAATCAAAAGGTGGATTACAATCATTCAAACTACCCCATAACTAAGCTAAACCAGCACAGCAACACCAAGCACAGCAAAGGCTTCAACATCCTTCAAAGGGTTTGGATTCTTCAAAGCTTGAACACCACTTTGTTCTACAAATACTATTTCCAAATATTCAAAATATCCAAATGTATTTCATTCAAACCAAGAAAAACATCTAATAAAAGGAAATTCAAGTCATTACAAAGTTTGTAAGAAACTAATACTTACTGTTATGATTTGTGTGGATTGTGTTGTGTTGCTCATCATGATTACTGTCATGTTGCACTTCATCATTATCTTGCATCTAATTTTGTTGAGTATTTGGCTGCTGAAAAATATGTTATGCAGCCGTTAATGCTTCAGTTTGTAAATATTGAATCATAAGATCATGAAAGGATTGAAACTGGGAATTCATGTGTCGAATCTACTTCTCACTTGTTGAAAGTCTTTGTCTAAGTTTAACAATTTCTTTTGAATTAACTTTCTTACTAAAAGATGCTTATGTTTCTTGTAGGTAGTCATCAACACATTCGTCCTAATGATCAACACGTCCAACTTCGTACACTCGTCCCTTCCACCAGCTTCTAACCAACAACTATTTCTTAATTTTTCCTCATCAACAGGATCTAATGGCGTAGATATTGAGGTACACATTGACAGTGACTCACATAATGCTTGAGAGAATCTACTTTCAAAATCTTCCTATTAAAATGATTAATATTTTCTATAATAGTAATTATTGTACATGTACAAAAAAGTTGAAAACTAACATGTGTCCGCCTCGATCTATCATCAACCAAATCTCTAGTGCTCTTATGTATACTTGTTTGTTGCAACACTTCATCAACATTCACCAAGCAGCCAAGCTCCTATGTATATAAACAAAACATTTTATAAATTAAGGAGGTAATAATTAATCATAGATTAGTACAAAATTTTATAGGGCAATCATACCAAACAAATCATATGTTCATGCACGCTAATGGATCTTCCAGTGTGCAAGCATCCACCTTTTTCGAATAAACAATTCCTTTTAACTGCATTACATTTTGATCAATACACAGGCATATTCCACTTTTTCTAGGAGGTTGTTCCAAACACTATTTTCAATTTATTTTGGTCGTTTACCTTCTTGGCAAGTCATTTTAAACATTTGTGAAAGGTTGTGAGAAGCCTTCGAATGGAAATATTTCTTAACCTTTTCCTTATCCTCAACCATCCATGTGACCTTTTTGTGCAAAACAAATTGTAAAATATAAACATTTTTTAAAGGGAATAAAAAACAAGTACCTTAAAATGTTAAAATATAGATCCTGATCAACCTTTGGGATTTCCCCCCAGTTTGTTGCTTAATGGTGGTAGTGATGGCCTTTGATGCAATTTTTTTATGGATAAAACCTAAATACTGAAACAAAGTTAGTCAAAATTATAAGACAACAATAGTAAATTATATAAATTAAAATTTATTATATTCTTACTCTCCCCAAATAGGCTGAATCAGAGGGCGATCATCAACTAAGAGGACATGCTCCTCTAAGTTACTGGCTGCAGAAGTTGAATGCGTCCCTACGACATTTGTATATGGGGATGGTGCAATATCTGAGTTTAAGATTGATGCATTAGAACGAACATGTGGAGAAAGGGACGGGGTGGATTGATTGGGTATTGATGGCATGACGGATGGAGATGGTGTGGATGCAATAGCATTTGCTACTAATGGGGTGTATCCAACAACAACATGTGGAGATGGTGTGGATGCAGTAGCATTTGCTACTGATGGGGTAGATCCAAGAACAAGACATGGAGATGGTGTGGATGTAGTAGCATTTTGTACTGATGGAATAGAACCATCAGTTGAAGATGGAATAGGTGTAGTGGATGATCGATTTAGGTTGTTTATTTGTGATAACAATTTTTTTACATAATGTTTCTTTCCCTTTTTTTATTGGCAGTTAGTAGCGATGGTTAATCACAACCTCCTTATGACATATATATGGCATGAAATGATAATAAAGGCAATATCAATTTATCAGGGGAGAAATATATGCAGAATATAGTTTATAGAAAATTTCATATAAACATGCAGAAATTTCTCACAACCTTTCACAAATGTTTAAAACGGCTCGCCAAGAAGGTAAACGACCAGTATGAGTTAGAAATAGTGTTTGGAACAGCCTCTAGGTAAAGTGGAACATGCTTGTGTATCGACCAAAATGTGATACAGCTAAAAAGAATCATTTATCCGAGAAAGGTGGATGTTTGCACACCGAAGGATCCATTAGCGTGCATAAAAATGCAATTCGTTTTGTATGACTTCCCTATAAAATTTTGTATTAATCTATAATTTATTATCTCCTTAATTTATAAAATGTTTTGTTGATATACGGAGGAGCTTGGCCACTCAGTGGATGTTGATGAAGTATTTCAACAAACACATATACATAAGAGCACTAGGGATTTTGTTGATGATTGATCGAGATAGACACGTGTTAGTTTTTTTCAACTTTTTTGTTTATGTACATTAATTACTATTATAACAAATATTTATCATTTTAATAGGAAGATTTTGAAAGTAGATTATCTCGAGCATTATCTAAGTCACCATATGTATGTACCTTGATATCTACTCCATTAGATCTTATGGGGTTGGACGTGTCGATCATCAAGACAATTATGTTGATCGCTACCTACACAAGAACACAAGCATCTTCTAGTAAGAAAGTTGATTCAAAAGAAATTGTTGAACTTAGACAATGACTATTAACAAGTAAAGAGTAGATTCAACACATGAATTCCCAATTTCAATCCTTTCAAAATCTTATGATTCAATATCTACCCCTTGAAGCACTGACGACTGCACAACATATTTTTCAACAGCAAAATACTCGACATAATCACATGCAAGACAATGATGAAGTGCAACATCACAGTAATCATGATGAGCAACACAACTCACCTGCTTAATATTATAATAATTATTAGTTTATTAAAAACTTTGTAGTGATTTGAATTTCCTTTTATTAGATATTTTTTTTTGTTATGAATGAAATACATTTGGATATTTTGAATATTTAGAAATAGTATTCTATAATGTTTTTCAATTTATGGACATGTCTGAATGTTGATGAATATCTGTCTTTGAATGAATTATGTTGAAAATTGGAATGACTTTCAGGAAATTCAAGTGTAGAACTGTTTCAAATATACAAAAAAAGAATTATAGTTACTTACAGATGTAATACATTAGTAATTACATATGAATATATTTGTATGTAAACTTAAAGATAATTACATGCGGATATATTCATATGTAAACTTGAAGATAGTTACATATGGATATATCCATATGTAAACTTGAAGATAGTTACATACAGATATTTTTGTATGTAAACCTTAAGGTAATTACATACGGATTCTGAATCCATATGTAACAGTTACCTACGATAGTTTTACATATAAAAAAAATTATATGTAATCTGTATGTAACTATGTTTTACATACAAATTTATTGTTTTACATACGGATTTGTAATGTATGTAATACCACCAAATTTTCTTGTAGTGACATTAGTGTGGTCTCTAGGTTGATAATGTTGAATCTTCTATTATCTAACTTGATGTAGTAGTTCGCTAAAAGATTTCAATCATTGTGGCATCCTAGGATCACTTCACAAAGAATGAGAGGAACATGATATAGTGTGATATAATGATAAAACATATAATCAATATTTAGTCTTTTAATTTTTATTTATTTAATTTTGATTGTAAGAATAATTGATATTTTAATCTAGCAATTTAGATGCATTATAATATTCCTAATGTTAGGATGTTGGGTCTACTTTTCTTTTTTTCAACTATTATATGTTAGGATCCTAATATTTTGATTAAGTCTTGAAAACAACTAAGTGAGATATGGTCATGTTTTGTTTATGAGGCAATAACTTAGTTCAATAACAGATAATGTAAGATGCAACTGTTTGGTCTAACAGACAATATGACACGGTGTCGTCTTATTTTACGTTAGATATAGCATAAATATGTTATGGCCATAAACGTGTAGAAATAAGTTAATTAAGTACCTCATAAAAACATATATGTTTATTTTGTGTTGTAGGAAATGTCCACTACTTCTATATGTTAGAGATTTGTTAAAGATGTAAGTTCAAGTCAACATTAAGATCTCCTAGGGTTCAAGCTAAAATTGTTTTTCTTCTACAATTTCCTAACACTATGCATTGATAACTCTGGAAATGTTATTTACTTTATAAAGCTCTGCACTTTAGGAAAAGTCAAGCATAAACGCACTGCCCAAGAAGAGATAAGTACATCCAATTATTGAAAATATTACTTAAAAGAATGAGCAATTAATGTTGCATAAAGTGCACTTAATACATCCTACTCAAGCAAGCTCATCAGATACACACAAAAAAAAAAATACAATAAAAATAATTGCTTTCTTCAAAACCTATATAAAGCAACTCAGGAAGAAGAAAGAGAGACTACATTGTATGATGCAAAAACGCTATTGAAATATTTGTGCCTATCAAGAGCTTTATAGAAGAACATTATTCGCCTTCTATTACCTAATGAGAAAATGGCTTAAATTTTATATATGTCATCAATTATCCTCTCTAGTGAGCATGAATGTGTGTTGATCACCACACATTTTTTTTGGTGAAAAAACAAAACCATTAATGCAAGTCGCCACAAGTGTCTCAAATCAAGATTCCCATTAAAAGCTTTTTGATGCACATTTCAAGGGAAAACATAATTGTTGTTTCAATTCAAACATCTATCCTTCAAAAGAAACTTTTTTGTATCTATCAAAAATTTTCCTTGCGTGACCATACTCATGAAGAAAAAGGTTGAACCTCTGACATCTTGTACCCCCTCCATGTCTTTCTCCAAAACTCTAATGATAGAAGCTTAATTCCTTAAGGAGATTACTCAGTTTACTCCATTTGTCTTCAACCTTAGTAAGCAATGTTGATGTTTCCTGAACCCCAGTCCATCCCTGAAAAACATCTGCAAATGTTGAGCGATTGGGATATCCTTTAGACAAATTTTTGGTGCAGTAGGATAAACAAAGTTTCTTGCCCTGAGGAACTTTTGGAATCACAAGGCCTATAGCTAGTTTAGGGCCAACACACAACCAACAAGCGATGGCTTTAAGGGTGAAGTAGTTGGTCAGATGGTGAGGATTTCTGTCGCTAATATTTCTAAGGCTAGACATTTGAAACAAGAAGGTTCATTATTCACAAATAGGTGGGACGATGACCTAACTATTTAAAATATGGACACCCTACTGTATGGAAAACCACAACCAGTGTCATGGACAAACGTAGTGGTGGGGAACTTTCTAAAAAGTTCAAATTGTCTGCCCCTTAGAAGAGTGATTCATAAAATCCTCTTCAACATCATCTTGTCATGCACATGCTCAAGGGATCACATCTTAGAAAAACATTGTTTTGTGTTGTTCCATCTTCTTTAAGAAAGACCGATCAATCTGCCCTTTCTCATTCGGGAGCACTAAGAGACCATTTTCAAGGACAAATTTATGCAGAAGAAGAGTAAGGCTCATATTCCTTACTTCATGTTGTTTATAAGAATCATACATCTGGTTGGCATTAGAACACAAAAGTTGCCAACCAACAAAGACGATGGAGAATGGAACTCCTGCACTCTCGAGCAATAAAAAAGAGGTGGTGAACAGCAGGACATAAGGCCAGCAGAATAGGCCCAAGCTTTATTTTGGAAGGATGGTGCAGATAATAAAGGTATTGGTGGCGAATAGTGAAAACACTGGGCCAGCAGAATGGGCGCAGGTTTATTTGGTAGAGACAGTGCATATTTTAAAAGGCAATTGCTTCCTGCACCATATCACTACACCCAATCACAGGGGAAAAACCGAAAATACCCTTAAAAAAATGAGGTGCATATAAAATTACATTTCGGACCCCCTTTCCTGGAGCACAATAATCTCTTCCGGATAAATTTCTCCAGAATGTATTATTTTCAGTTCCTGATTTTTTTATCCGGAATGAGATTTTGATTTTTTTTTTTCCAGATTTTTATATCCAAAACACAAAAATTTCTTACAGATTTATTTTTCCAGAATGCATTATTTTCAATTCCGGAATAAAGGGTATATTTGGATGTTGGGTGCAGGGAGCATTTGCCATCTTAAAATGTAGTGAAAATAAACTTTTTGGGCAAGTAGAATGGACCCAGGCTTCTTTGGTAAAAGTGGTTGGCATAATAAAACGCTGGCGGGTAATAGTGAAATTACTAGGCCTGCAGAATATACCCAGCTATTTGGAAAATGAGACGCAAATGTAAGGAGACTGTTTCTTCCTGCACCTCCATACACAACATGAAAATACATTTTTATCATTCTTGTGCCACCCCCATAGTATAACTTCTGGATTATGTAATCCGGAAACGTATTTGAAAAAAGACTTCTGGATTACATAATCCAGAAGTTAAAAAAGACTTCCGAATTATGTAATCCAGAAAGTAATCATGCATATGAAAAAAGACTTCCGGATTATGTAATCCGGAATATTACAAAGGGACATTTTTGGAAATACGAAAATCTATGGAGGTGAGAGAAGAAGGTATGGAGGTGCAGGAAGAAGCAGCCATGTAAGGAGCATGGTGCAGATAGAAAAAGGCTGGGAGTGGAAATGTTAATATGAGGAGTCCAAAAGCAATTAATATATGCAGAACAAAACATTAAAAATTGTAGGGCCCATTTGCTTTTAAATGCATGTTTCTCTCTCATTCTTACGTGAATTTCTCTACATTCTAATTCCATGCAAATTTTCATTCACCATACGTGAAACAGGGGAAGGTTGATAACAAATCGCATTCAAGAAACAATCCAAAATCATGACCCACATGCACCAAACGTACACCACCCAGAGAACCTTGACCCACTACATATATGAAGTAAAATTTTCAGAAAACAAAGTTGTAATCCGCCAAGCCAAATCCACATGGTGGTGAAGCAGAACTGATAATTCAAATTGCAGAAAAATACTCGCAAAAATGATTTGTATTGTGGAAATAACGTTTGATGTATTGGGAATAGAGTTATTATCTGTAATTCAAATTCATTAATAACTTCAGAAATATTCAAAACAAAAAATCTAGATCACAATATTTCTTTCATACAATTTTTTTTTGTTATAATAATATTGTCAGATTCAAATGATACTTTAATTCCATCTTTGTTAACAATGATATAGAGATCAAATTAACTTTAATCAATGGTACATGTAACACATCACTCAAAGTTAGAGTTTTACTAGATGTGAACTTTAAAAAAGAACCTTTCATTTTTTTAGGATAAAAATTGTCCTAGAATCACCGAGATAAACTTATTTTTCTCTATTCCCTACGCTGGTGTAAAAGGTAAACACGTTTCTGTCTGGACACGTGTCTAGTAGCACCATAGTCTACCACCCATTTACTTATATTGGTCACAAGATTTACTTGTGAAATGACTGCAACAATGATATCTTCCCCTTCGCCTATATTTGCCTTAGAAACATTGTTGTTTTTGGCCTTATGTCTCCACTGAGGTACAAGATGACCTGACTTTCCAAAGACAGAGCAGTTAACCTTTTTCTTAAAGGTGAGATTAGTTCTTTGAGAGGAGAAAATTTATTATTATACTTCTTTTTGTGATCAAGTTTTTTCTCATATCTTTTTAGAGATGGTTTGTCTTCTTCCATGTTTGCCTTGGTAGACAAGGCTTTGACTCCTTGCAGCAGCACACTCATTTTTGTTGGTGTCTTTAATAATGACGTGACTGATCAGATCTGATAGTGACATTTGTTTGTGCTTATGCTTCAGTTGTTGCTTGTAGTCAGTCCAAGATTGCGAAAGTTTTTCTATCGGCAGTTCAGACATGAACTCATCATGCAAGGTTGTGCTTTCTACTTTGATAACTTCAAGCAATTTGTGGTATTCGTTTATTTGAATTTTTATGTCTTTGTCTCCGATCCTCTTCCAAAGATAGTAGTTTCCGATCAAGAACCTTTGTCTAACGACATCTTCAATAGTGTATTTGACGATAAGAGAATTCCAAATATCTTTTGCTTCCTTGTAAGAGCAATAAACATCAAATAAATCTTTAGATAACGCACTGAGAATTTAAAGTCTTCACTGGTCAGAATTTGAGATTGTTGCTCTAGAAATGGGTGGTAGTAAAGGTGAGTGGTTGAAAATTTCTTAGCAAACATTCAGTTAGAATGAAACCAACCTCATCTGTATCAATGCATTGTGATCATCAATCGATAATAGCTATAATTAAAAATAAAACTTATAATGGAAAGAATAGACATATACAACTGAGACATAATTTAGTGAAGCAACCGCTAAAGAGTGAAATGATTTTTAATGACTATGTTAAGACATAACAGAATTTGGCATATCCTCTTACAAAATTCCTAGAGAGAAAACTGATTTTAGAAACATCGAGGAGAATATGACTTAAGCCACTTACAAACAAACAAGTGATGGAAACCCAACTTTAGTGATTGGAGAACCCATGAATAAGGTTTGTATGGGTAAAAACAAGTCACATGTTAGTTATGCTAACACTAAAATTGATTTAAGATCAAATTTGTCCATTCTTATGGTGTGTGAAAGTGTTAGATACTGCATTATCGAGATGATTAATTTTATGGTTAAAATTTTGAGGTAAAAGTTACAAAGATTTAATAACTTTCATATCTCATGTGGGTGGTGTATGATTTACAGCATACACTTGATGAGATCACCTATATAAGTATCAAGTGAAGCCGCTTACATGAGATCTTGACAAGATCTCTAGAGTACTCATAAATACCGGACACGCACATGACCTAGTAAGTGTAACACAACGATAACAAAAATAGTGAGGGTGTATTGTGACTGATAAACCACTAACACATTAACTATCTTGGTTCGTATAGCTTGCTATACCAACTACATTGAGTGCTAAATTCATCAATTTAAGACTGGTTACTAGCTCTAATGCATTACATCTTATATGAACTTAAGATTTTCTTTTCTTTTTCTATCTTTTGCAATATGTGGGAATTGTTGTAAAATTGCATATGAACTACATATGAGATATCGCAAAAGATAAAGATTTGCTTCACAAACCCATAGGGTTCACATTCATTAGTGTGTTTTTGAACAACCTTTGTGTAGTTGTCCCAATTATCTTGGACATCTTCTGAGATGCAGGATCCTCTTCTACAACTCATAATCTTTGCTAGAGCATATGCTTTGTATGCAAGACTCGATCCTCCGAAATCTCTTCCATTATTCTCAAGATGTTGGGACGAGAATTAGTGTCATCGGTGACAACTTTAGAGCTATGGCAGTTTTGGAAATTTCTTTCTCCTTTTTTTCTCACTAGTTATTTCTCATTCCTTGTTCTAAATATTTTCTTTTATTTGTTTTTACTCTTTTAAAAATTACTTGTTGTTATCTCAATATTTTTCAAAAAATTCTTATTATATCCTAGGTAACTTGGGTAATACACTTCTTAAGAAGAGTAATCATTGAGACGCATTAAATACGTGAAAAGCTTTAATTAAAAAAATATATACGTGAAAAGCAAATAAATCTGAAGCAATAAGAAACACAACCAGTTTAGGAAATGCAACTCACCGAAAACGGAGAACCCCAAAAATGTACTAACTGGTCCCACATCTTACGAAAGAGACAAAAACAGTGACCATACTGCAGTGCTAAAGAAAACAACCTCAGAGCTAGGAAAGCACAGAGGCGCGGACAAGCTAGAAAACAGCATAGGTGCAGCAGAATCACGTACTCAACTCGAAAAGTCCTTGTTGTGGCTGTATTTTTGGCGAAAACAGGAAGTATAACTGGTGTATTGTGAGCCAGGCAGAGAGTAAGAAATGGTCTCCGGGTCTCTTATGTGGGGATGGAATGAGGGTGTGTAGAGTAAGAGAAAGGAGATTAGGGCTGAGTGTGTTTTCGTGATTGGAAGAATGAGTGGAATGTTAAGTATCAGTGCATTGAGAAAGTGAATGAGAGGAGGGGCGGTGTTGCGGGACCAACCAGATGAAGTTGAGATGTTGAGAGCGTTAAGGTGAAGGTGATAGTGCGATTGCTGGAAAAGGAAGAGAAAGGAAAGGAGTGGTGTGTGCAAATAAAGCCCCCCTATAAAAGGTGAATATATTTGCCAAGATTAGGGTTTTTGATGCTGTGGAGACGAGAGTATGGAAAAAACCGTGTGGGAGTTTTTTCCGTGTGTGTGTGGTTGCAGCTTTTGTAGAGAGAATGACAAGTGAGTGAGGCAGGGGATTGTTTGTGGGTGTGCAGTGCCGTGTGGAGATAGATTTGCAGTGAGGAAAAAGGTTTTTTTTTTGTTCTAGTGGAGAAAGAGAAAAGAAGAAAACAAAATGTTACAGGATGTGTGCGCAGCTGTCGAGCGTGGATATGTGGAGAGAAAAAGTGATATGAGCTGGGGGAACCCTAAGTTGAACAGGGTGGTGATCAGGAAAAGGTAGGTTCAGTGTACTCAGTAAGATTGGGGTGTCAGAAGAAAATTGTAAAGATGGGATGGGGGTAGAAAAGGAAGTGAAGAAATAAGAGTGAGAACAAAGGAAATAATGCAAAATAAACATATATTTTAATTAAAAAGATAAGAAAAATTGTTTTTTGCTTGTTTTATTTTTACTGTTTTATTATGATTTCTTTTTTACTTTCTACTTTTGTCTTTACTTATTTTTATTTAAAAGTTCTTTTCCTTTTTTATTTATTTTCTTTCATAAATTTTGTTAAGTGTAAATTTTATTTAAAGTAATAATTTATTAATAATCTTAATTTTTTATACAATTATATTACAATTTTCAATATTATTATTTTAATATTCTATTATATTATGTAATAAATTTATATTATATATATTTATTTTTAAACTAAAAAAAAAGTTGTATTTAGGATTGTAAAACTATTATTTTTCATAAAATGGATATTAACAAGGGCTACGAATCAAAGTCTACCCAAAATTAGTGTAAAAGGGTAACTCTTCCTTACAAACCCAAACACAAATAAGTCCAAGCTTACTTGAAGTAAGCCCACATTAGATGTGTGTTTGGATTAGGAAGTGGATGTGTGAGGATTTGAGGGAGTGAATGTGTGAGGATGTGTGAAGAAAGTGAGGTTGTTTGGATTGGATATGTTAGAGTGGATGTGTGAGGAAAGTTTATGAAAATTTGTGAGTGATAAGATGATTGTAAGGGAGTTTTATTTATTTTTTAAATTGTTAAATGTTATTTTACAAATTTATCCTTGTCTCTTAATTTTTTTTAATAATGAAATGAGTTATTTTTGTTTAAAAATAAACAATTTTCACATATTTCGTAGATTTAAAAATTAAAATTA
>Ga0123341_1005220_pt1 | contig 11553 bp, 6 predicted proteins | sample Turbeapinknodule_FD_89959 | JGI IMG/M metagenome (GOLD analysis project Ga0123341, IMG submission 89959) | Root nodule microbial communities of legume samples collected from Mexico - Turtle bean Mexico pink nodule | ecosystem: Host-associated > Plants > Roots > Nodule | place: Mexico: Nepantla... | reverse complement strand
GTTTAAATGCACTTCCAATATAACCTAATTTCATCCTAAATATATTGAGTCTAATTTTCTTAAAGTTTGAATCAATCAAATATTTTTTGACATCAAACTCTGAGTTGGTAAAATAAGTTGATTATATTGTTGATTTTTCCTATAAGATTTTTAACGAGACATCATGTGAATAATGTTTCTTTTTCATTTGATATTTTCACCAAAAATTATACCAAGTTGTAAGTTTGGATGGTATCGAACACAGTATTCGATTCAATGCGAAGATAAAAAAAAACATATCAAGTTATGTTTGGACAGTACTGAGCACAAAACTCGGTCCATTAAAACATCATATCAAATTATGCTTGGATGGTATCAAACACAATATTCAGTCCAATATGAAAATAAAAAATCATACCATGATATGTTTGGGTGGTGTCAAACAGAGTATTTGGTTAAATATGGAGAAAAACCATATCAAGTTATGATTGGAAGGTGTCGAGTACAAAACCCCGCCCACTAAAAAAATCATACCAAGTTAGGCTTGGATGGTGCCAAACCCAAAACTCGGTCCAATGTGAAGATTAAAAACCATATCAAGTTATGATTGGATGCTATCGAGTACAAAACTTGGTCCACTAAAAAAAAGCATACCAAATTATGCTTGGATGGTGTCGAGCACAATACTCGATCCAATGTGAAGATAAAAAAATCATACCAAGTTATGCTTGGATGGTATCAAGCATAGTACTCAATTCAATATGAAGATGAAAGAACATACCAAGTTATGCTTGGATGGTGCCGAGCACAGTACTCGGTCCAATATGAAGATGAAAAGTCATACCAAGTTATTATTGGATGGTGTTGAGCAGTGTACTCGGTCCAATATGAAAATGAAAATCATATCAAGTTGCAAGTTTGGATGGTGCTGAGACAATGCTCGTTCCAATATGAAAATAAAAACCATACCAAGTTGCGAGCTTGGATGATACTGAGCTCAATGCTCAGTTCAATATGAAAAGAAAGAACATGAGCTTGGATGGTGTTGAGCTCAATGAAACGTACAATTAATCGATATGGAATACTCGACTAATTTTTGAAAGAACACTTTAGGAAACAAAGGCAAGAAGGGTGGGTAAGTTGAAAGGTTAGAAACAACGGGCACCTAGACAACAGAGAAGTTAAAGGGCCATAACCACCATTTTTTGAATGAAGTCATTAAATTTTTTACAAGTAAAAAATGATAGTTTTTTACACGGCTGATGTAAGTTTGAAATGATGATACATGTGGTGCATGTATAAGTTCCGACTATTTAGTCTTATAGGCTTGGGCCTGAGGCTTAGTGGGTGGTGTGGCGTCATGTATAGCTTTTGAACACAAAGTGTCTTAGGCTCGGGCCTGAGGCTTGGTGGGCTGTGTGGAGTCATGTAATGTATATATTCTTATTATAAAACCTCTTAGACTCGGACTTAAGGCTTGATTGGTTGTATGGTGTTAAGAATCATTTCTAATGCATATAAGAATATCTGATTGAACGATCTTATCTCGAAAAATATCAACGTTAATATAAATAAATCTCATTTGATATCTCCTAACCATTTTAGTGAATTTGAATAGAAGATAAAGTGTTATAAGAATAATGAAAAAAAAAACTTAAAAAATGATCATATACAAAAATAAAAGGAACTGAATAAGCATAAAAGGAATGAACTAGATAAGAAGAAAAGAGAGACAGAAAACTATAAACTTAAAATTTTTATTTATGATTAATTTGAATGCTCTAGTAGTAATTTTTCTTATAACATCACCCATACCTCATATCTCTGTATTACAAGAAGTTAACGCTGAAGAGCTTAATAAACATATCCAAGTACCATGAATTCTATTGGATGTTGCACATGCACTTGTCTTTAGGTTTTGCTTAATAATCATAAGCTGGAACTGGCCAATGGGAAGGGATATTCATAACACGGATTACTTTGCTTATACTTTAAGTTATCCATATTTTGACTTCTTTAGGGTTCATAATCATCAAAATTAAACAAGGTTAATATTTTTAAAATAATTTTTTTTATCTATTTCTTTAATAATTTATTTTCTTTAAAAAATTACTTATTTAAGAAAAAATATTTAAAATTTAGCAAAACTTGTCCACTATGTTGTACCTAATCTGGCTTCTCATCTTTCACACAATCTAAATGCAACTATTTATAATTTGGAAAATTCTTGTCATAAAGTTATATACTTACTCAAAGGCAACTTTGAAGAGTATATTTCTACCACCCTTTCTTCATAAAAACTCATGACTTTAATCTTTTAAAGATGTATAAGTATAATTAATATTAATTAAGTGATATCTCCCTTCTTTGAGACGTTGTTATTTCAAAAACTTGAAGTTATACCTCTATTCTAAGTATAGAACTTAGCATTTAATTATTCAAGCGTAAAATTGTAAAAACCGCTTGTTTTTATATATTGATTTTTTTGTATAGATTTTATGTATTTGCTTATCGGAGATAATTCGACTCGATTTAGATGAGTTGTTATAAAAATAACATTTTTTCTGAATATTTAATACAATTACGTACGTATTTAAAAGTTGAGTTCAAAATTACCGATTAAACTAAAATAATTCTATAAAATTTCTACGATAATGTGTATTTAATATATCGGTTAAATTAAATTAACATTGTGATTAACTTATATATTTCTTATTTCCTTCTTTCTTTATCAAAACGAAGACTAATTAACGGTAGAAGATGAAAATAGAGAGAAATGAAGATAAAAAAAAAGATAAGAAATAAAAGGGAAAACATATTGTTTAATTTAAAAAAATGAATGCGAAGAAACGTATTTTTCCATTGCCAATTTAATTTCTTCCTTCTTTTTCACCAATTCTACATTCTATTATGGTCAAATCTGTTGAGCAAACACAATAATACCCTCAAATAATTTTAAATTCACTACCTTATTATACAATTAGGAGATACAAACATAGCTTATAGAGAGAATAAAACTTTTTATGTCATCCTTGACTATTTTATCTAAAAAAATTATATTTTAAAAAATATTTATGGATTACATATACTTTTATTCAATATTAATACATGCTGATAAAAAAAATTCTATATTGATAAATTATTTTTAAGTACATATGAATATTCAGACCCATATTACACGCTCAGTATATTTGTCAATAGCACAGGGGAGTTGTGATTGAGATATATTCCAGATTCCCAGACAAGAAACACCTAAATAAGGGCATAATTGCCGACAATATAACAGTAACCTCATACTATATGACACACCCAAGTCTATCAATTTGTCAAAGAAAAGTAATAATAATAATAATAATAATAATTATTATTATTATTATTATTATTATTACCTTTTTTATTATTATTATTATTATTTTGCTCTGAACTCTGATTTATTCATGTTTCCATCATTCCAGCTCGTAATAAAAAAAAGTCTAGAGAAGTAAAATAAGAATGAAATGTACTATAAAAATATATATTATTTGAACAAATTAATAAAATCCCTTTACTTTGAATGAATAGAATAGTGAGTAAAATTTAAAAGAAATTATTTACAGATATTTTCATCCTCATGCAACTAAGAAAAATAGTAGAACCTAAAGAAAAAAAAAAGGAATAAAAAAAACTACCAGAACAGGATATATAGTTTATACCCGGAGAGAGTGACGTGGAATTAAACATAATATTAAGCGTATCGCAACACACCAACATAGCATATGCATAAAAAATTAATATAATTTTTTTTATCTAATTTTGATGGGATATTATTTCACTATTTTTTTGTTTTGCAGTTTATTCTTATTTTTATTAAGCAATCAATATATTATTTTTGACTTTATTTTCTATTCAATTCACAATCGCCGGTGAATCCAATTATGCTCATGCGTATGTCGGGTGTTGTTTGATTGTTTCAGTCATTTGTTGAATGGTTTTGGGGTTTTGATTATGAAAGAAGGTGGAATGGAGACCATAAAAGTAGGTTTAAGTTTTATTTTATTACACCAATTTTACTTTGTTTTTACACTTTACATCAATTATGTTTGTAATTAATGCAAAATAAATTCTCACTTATCAATTATCCCACGCCATTAGTGTAATTATGATAATAAAAATCTTTGGTAAGTTCATAGCATAGTCTCACCATTTTTAGTGAAAGGGGTAATCTTCTCCATCATGGACACATCCCTTTCCGTTCCGTCGCTTGTTATTGACTATTAGATGTAGCTGAATTGCATTATATACACTCATTTTAGTTGTAGCTTATCTTTTTTGGTTTTAGAATGTTCTTCTACGCAACCAGTGTCTACGGTTTAGTTTACTATCGCAGTAATAATAGACCAACATAGTTTGACCAAACCACGGGTTGACTCTTCATCACCACAAAACTAGTTAGTCACTAGGGACAATCAAATCTCTCGCATAGGGACCATTGCTTCCTCGTGGATTTTTACTTTTTAGTGCCTTTTTTTGTTGTTGGAATTATTTGATAATAATGTAAGATTCTTCTACATTGTAAATATTGTTAATAATATAAGCGTGATTTAAAGTATGATATACATTAGAAACGAGAAAATTAAACAGCATATAAAAAACATTAATTTATAACCTAGATTTTTTTATTAGAGGTTTTTGTCAATTCCTTATGTAAATTTGATTATAATTGTTAAATTTTTTTCTGAAAGATTTAATATTAACATCAAACTCGATGATTCATCTTGATGACATACTCAAATGATAAATATAACGATTTTTTATATAAAAAAAATCTAAAGGTTAAAGCAAACGATGAACTGTATCACAAATTATGAACCCTTAATGAATTCCTATGCTTTTATTTGAGATTGAAGAACTTGAAAGGAACTCTCAGTTGAGAAGACCCCAGAAATATAGAACCTATTTTCTAAAATTGTAACTCCCTCATATTCCTTTAAATCCGAAACATGTGGTCAGTATCATATCCGGAAAAAATATTTAATTGAGATCAGTAAGATGTACAAATTTATAAAAAAGAATAAAGTAAAACTTGAGTTTGTATATGTTGTAACTTTTTTTTAAAAAATTAATCAATTTAAAACAAGATACGATAATTTGCCACTTTCATTCATGTTTGATTATTTTCAAATAATTTTTTTTTAAGTTTAGGAAACATTATATAATGCAGTTATGCAAAATGTAAAGGAAGGGTTCTTTATATGTGTCTTTTTGGTTTTGTGGACGCTGTTCATGTGTTTTTAGTGTTTTACTCTCTTTTTTTTATGAGATACGTAGACTTGACAAATTAGGATTTGAATATTGTTTTTCTCCTTTTTACCATGCTATATGATTGGTGGTCGTTATGAGTTCACAACTTATAACTAATATGATATATTAGGTGACAAAATATGTGTAGATTAAAAGTTTGTTTTCTCTAATGCAAGTAATGTAATCATCATGTTCAGAAATTCATTCAGCTTTTCAAAGAAAAGATAAAACAATAACAAAGGAAATTGTTGAGTGAAGTTCTCAAAATTTACCAGAGGAAACATTATTGGTTGAAAGAAGTGGGTCTAGAGAAATCTTTGCTGAATTATTGAAAATTATTTTAATTTAAAATCTAACCTTTCTATTCCGCACAACAGGTTTAAAATGGAGATATGATTTAATTATAATTTAAATGTCATAATTCAAATTTATCGTTCTAAATCCAATATTTAAAATCAATCCTAACACAATATTACCGATTTAATCTAAATATTATAGTAAACAATGTTGAAAAGATTAATTTCCTAAGACATGAGTTATCACTTAAGACTTATTCATAGTGTATTGTGCAAGTCTCACATGATATAACATGAACTTTTTGGATACTAAGGTTATCAGAACTAGTAAGCAACTTTCTTAAAGAGGAAAAACCTATGATACCGAAAAAATATAAACAAAAAGAGAAAGAATGAAGAAGAGAAAATGAGAGAAAATGTGAATATGTGTTTCTGGAGCAAAGTAGATGTGCATATTTGTAGTGTAAAAGGAAAACTAAACCAGCGAAAGGAAGGGAGAAAAAGGAGCAGAGAAAGGCGTGAACCTTCTCAATTGTGGCAACAATGATTCTCGAAGTATCTGATGGCGGGATTGACACGGAACCTGGACGCATAAAAAGGCAATGTCGCGCTCGCAACAAATCTAATCTCCTCCACACTTTCCAAGATCCCCTCCAACAGTTCTAAAGCTGAACGAAAAACCCACTGGAAAAAACGCTCACTTCCGCAAGGTTTTTCTTCACAATCTATTTTCCTTTTGCCAAGATCTCATGCAAGCGACCCCCACTTGACACTAATATAGGTGATTTCATCAAGTGTATGTTGCAAATCATACACCACCCATAAAAGACATGAAAATCATTAAAAACTTTTTTAGTCGCTAAAACTCTTATATCTCATAGAATTTTAACAACAAATATTACCCTCTCGATAAAGCAACATCTAGCACTTTAACACACCACAAAAATGGACAAATTTGATCTTAAATCAATTTTAGTGTTAGCAAAACTAATAAGTGACTTGTTTTTACCCTTATGAACCTTATTCATGGAATCTCCAATCATAAAGGTTGGGTTTCCATCACTTGTTTGTTTGCAAGTGTAGTCTCATTCCCCTCGATGTTTGTAAAAGGGTTTGTCAAAGGATCTTCCAAATTTCGTTCTGACTTAACATAATCAATAGAAATCGTTTCACTCTATAGCAATTGCTTTACCAAATTATGTCTCAATTGTATATGTCTGTTCTTTCCATTGTAAGTTGTATTTTTAGATATAATCATTACCGATTGGAAATCAAAATGCATTGATACAGATGGGGTTGGTTTTATTCTTAATGAAATGTTTGCTTAAATGTTTTTCAACCATTCAACTCTACTACCAGTCATTTCGAGAGTAATAAACTCAAATTTCATTGTTGATCTTGCAATACTTGTTTGCCTGGTTGATCTCCATCTAATTGCACCACCCCCAAGTGTAAACACATAACAATTAGTGGATTTTGTCTCATCTGAATCAGAGATCCAATTAACATCATTGTACTCTTCCAGCACAACGAGAAAACCACTATATTCAATGACATAAATCATTGTACCTCTCAAGTATTTCACGAGTCTTGCAAGTGCATCCCAATGATCCTGCCTAGGATATTGAGTGTAACTACTCAGTCTACTTACGACATAAGCAATGTCTGGTCTAGAAAAACTCATTAAATGCAATAAGCTCCAAATTATCTGGACATACTGAGTTTGAAAAATAGATTATCCTTTGTTCTTCTTTAATTTAGAGTTAACATTATAAGGGGTGCTCACTGACTTAAAGTCATAGTAACCAAACTTCTTAAGAAGTTTCTCAATGTATTGTTCTTGGGATAGTAATATACTATCTCCCTTCCTTAATATTTTTAACTTCTAGAATCACACTTGCTTCACCCATGTCTTTCATCTCAAACTTAAATCCAAGAAAAAGTTTTGTTCTAAAAACAATATCATCGTATATACCAAAAATTAGCATGTCATCCACATATAAACATATAATGACACATTCACCATTTTCAAATCTAGAATACTCACATTTATCAACATCATTGCTAGAAAAACCTTCACAAAGTAAAATATTATCAAGTTTTTCATGTCATTGTTTTGGTACTTATTTCAAACCAAACAGAGATTTTAAAAGTTTGCACACTTTTTCCTTTTGACCTGGAATTACACATCCTTTAGGTTGAGTCATATAATTTTCCTCCTATGGTTCACCATTCAGAAAATTTGTTTTAACAATCATTTGGTGAATAACTAACTTATGGATATATGTTAATGCTAGCAACACTAGAATAAAGGAAATCCTATAGTAACAAGGGCAAATGTATCAAAATAATCTATGTTAGGTTATTGAGTAAAACATTTCGCTACTAATCTTGTCTTATATTTCTCTATGGATCCATCGGGATGGTACTTTTTCTTAAAGATCCACTTACAACCAAATTTTAGCATTAAGAGCATTAATAGCCTCTAAAAAAAATCATTGGATCATTTTCAATTAGATAAGTGTAAAACTTATCTACAAACGAGGTTTCCTTTCTCTATCTTTTACTTCTTCTAGCATCCTCGCCCTCATGGAATCACTAACACTATCTATAGGTTGTTTAGATGTACCACTACTCTTTCAAGGACAGATATGTTAAAAAAACTCAAGATTTTTCGTCTTTATTATAGTGTTACATTCAATTATATCACTATTAAGAATAAGAAATCTATAGGCAACACTATGTTCCGCATAGCCTAAGAACATACTATCAGAAGTTTTAGAACCTATTTTCCTTTCTTAAGATCAGGTAACATCATTTTAGATAAACACCACCACACTCTTAGGTATTTCAGATTAGGTCGATAACCTTTCTACAACTCATAGGATGTATTACCAGTTTTTTTATGTGGTATCCTATTTTGCAAAAAACACGCGGTAAGCAGAGATTCACTCCAAAGATTATCAGGAGCATTAGAACTAGTAAACATGACATTCATCATTTCTTTATGAGTCCCATTTTTCCTTTTAGCTACTCCATTAGATTAAGGTGAATATGGTGGGGTTACTTCATGAATAATATCTTCTTTAATACAAAAATCATTAAACAAAACATATTCACCACCTCTATCTAACCTAATCCTTTTAATTTTCCTATTTAATTGCTTTTCTACTTTCGCCTTATAAGTTAAGAACATATCAAATCTTCGTCCTTATGTTTGATTAAATACACTTTGATGTATATCTAGAAGAATCATCTATAAATGTTACGAAATAATTTTTACCACTTCTAAACATGGTTTGTTTTAAATCAACAAGATCTATATGAATTAAACCAAGAAGTTCAGTTTGACATTCTACAAAATGACATGTTTTCTTCGTTATTTTAGATTGTACACATATATCACATTTACTACTTTTTTTTTATTCATGTTGATTAATCCTAGTCGTTAAATAAAAAATCGATCGCTAAAGTTCAAAAATCGGTCGCTAAAGTTAAAAAATAACGCTAAATTGATTTGTGATAGAAATAACAACCAAGCATAGGTGATAGCAAAATTCCTAATCGCAAACCACTTAGCGATCACTTTTTTCATCTGTCGCAAAGTTGCAACAAAAAATATCGATTGTTATTCTAGTTGAAGAGGGATGGGTCACCCCAATTTTAGGAAACTAATTTAGCAAAAAAAAATAATAAAAAATTTATTTGATAATGCAGTTAAATTTAATAATTAAAATTAAATAATTTTTAATCATTAATTTGAGATTATTATTATCAATAATATTATTATTTATTAATGTTAACATTTTGTCAGATGGCATCGAACTCATTTCTCATAGTAAACATAAAATCTATTATCACTATACAAAAGAATCTTTGTAATCATATTATTATTATTATTATAAATTATTACTATGATGTTTATTATTATTAGGATGTTTGTTATTATTATAATTATATTAATATTAATTTTATTAGTTTCATTATTATTACAATTAATATTATTACTATATTAATAATAATCAAAACAATAATTATAATAATAAATAATAATAATAATAATAATAAAAATTATAATCATAATCATAATAAGAAAATAACTATAATCACAATAATTAAATAATTATAATTCAATCGCAAAATCAGTCGTTAATTTGTAGTGATATATTTGTATTTAGGGACCAATTTCATTTTGATTGTTAAAACAGTTCAAATTAGCAACGAAAATAAAATTTAGTCGCAAATTTATAGGAATTTAGAAATTAAAATTATACCAATCACTAATTTACATAGATATATTTGTATTTAGTGACCAATTTTATTTTGATCCGTAAATCAAATTAATTAACAATAGAAACCAAATTCGATCACGGTAAGAATTTAACTACTGAAATCAAATCAAACACTAATTTGTAATATATATTTTTATTTAACGATGAATTCAGTCAATGTAAATTAATGACAAAAAATCATACCAATCACTAGTTTGTAATACCAATCACTAGTTTGTATCAATTTAGTAAACAAAATTAAATCAATTATTATTTTAATCACAATTTACTACCAATTTATTTCAATCGCTCAATGAATTTTTGTTAAATGAATTTTTGTAGTGAATGTTTAAATTAAATCAATTTTCTCTATCTGTACAATTCTTAAAGTACCAAATATTTTTAAAAGAACTCAATTCACTTCTCTCAAGTAACAAAGACATAGTTAACACAATCAACAACCAATGTCAACATTCTATAAAGCTAAAGAAGAAAACATTTAAAAAGTATAATATAAAACTTGGTAGGTAACAGAAAAGAAACATTTTGTGCCCCTATCCATCATTAAAGTAAGAAAACAATCCCATTTTTCTTCACCTTCGTTATCAGCAACCAAAAACCCCGATGTGCCCTAGCAAATATTCTTCTATTCCTTTTCTCATTTTCTTTCATCTTTTATCTCTCTTTCTCTTCTCCATTCCTCACCCTCAAAGTAGCTTCCATGGTGGAGCTGCCATTCTCTGCTCTCTTTGCCATTCTTTTTCCCTCGCTCTCACAATCTTTTCCTTTCATGCAAATACAGTTGTTGTCAGCACCCAAACATATAATGAAATAATCTTTTGCAACCTAATTTTTCATTACCAATAATTTAAAACTTACGCACGGTGCATATGTAGTAGTTAGTTACATATTATTATGTATGGAGAAAGCTGACTTAAAAAAATATGTTTGGAGAAAAAAATTATTAGCATTTTTAAGAGAGAAAAATAAAAATAAAAAATATTTTGTAAGATAAAATTCACTTACACATAAATTAAAGACAAATTTAGGAGAATAAGGAATCGTTTTTATAAATAAATTTGTTCAAAAAGATGATAAGTGGTTTTCACTAAAGATAGTTTTGAATAACTGCTGCTAAATATATTAATACAAAACAATCTTCCATTCCTAATATAAAAACTAATGATAGCATGAGCTGTTTATGAAATAAAATAATGTAGAGGCATAGAACCCAAAGTTTTTGTCCCATAATTGTCATTCCTAGAAACTACATTGCACATTTGTTTAATGCATAGTTGGCAGATAGGTTTGGAATACTATGTTGGAAGTCTTCTTTCAAAGCTTATGGAAAGTTATTTATGATTGATTCCCTTACCCACCATCACCACCCATCATCATATATTCTGTTATATTCATCCTTTAGCAGCTACCCCTCCAATCGAAATTCAAGATTCACCACTATTTGCTTGGTTTTAATTTGGTGTACCCAACGTTCTTTACCCTTTACATGACGATAGTTGAAAGTAGTTGATACCTTGTTTTCTTTATCTTGTTTTAGATTAACATGGATTTGACGTATGTCATGTATATTGGTTTAAGAAGAATCTACAATAATCAAGAAACAAACACCCATAGTCATCGAGTTTTTTTATATAGATTTAAAAATGGTTTAAAATGAGTTGGGTTGAGTTTTTTTTTTTTTTTTTTTTATATTTTTTTTTTTTTTT
>Ga0123341_1005217_pt1 | contig 11555 bp, 11 predicted proteins | sample Turbeapinknodule_FD_89959 | JGI IMG/M metagenome (GOLD analysis project Ga0123341, IMG submission 89959) | Root nodule microbial communities of legume samples collected from Mexico - Turtle bean Mexico pink nodule | ecosystem: Host-associated > Plants > Roots > Nodule | place: Mexico: Nepantla... | reverse complement strand
TAATGTTAAAAATACTTTTGGTATTAGCTTCGCAGAAGAACAAAGTATCGTCTGCATATTGTAGCATATTTACCTTTACTTTATCTTTTCCAACCTCCAAACTGTCAATCAACTTCTTTTCTTCTGCTACCCTTGTCACCCCAGCAAGCCCTTCTGCCACAATGACGAAGAGAAAAGAATTCACCCAAGTGAATCCCTAGCGAGAGTATGAAAGAAAACCTCTAGGCCAAGAGAGTTTAAAAGAAAACCTCTCGGCCAAGGAAGAATTCACGCAAGTGAATCCTTGCCGAGAGTACAAAAGAAAAACCTCTCGGTCAAGAGAGTTCACAAGAAAACCTCTCGGCCAAGGAAGAATTCACACAAGTGAATCCTTGCAAAGAGTACAAAACAAAAACCTCTCGGCCAAGAGACTTCACAAGAAAACCTCTCGGTCAAGGAAGAATTCACCCAAGTGAATCCTTGTCGATAGTACAAAAGAAAAACCTCTCGGCCAAGAGAGTTCACAAGAAAACCTCTTGGCCAAGGAAGAATTCACCCAAGTGAATCCCTGCCGAGAGTTCGAAAGAAAACCTCTCGGCCAAGGAAGAATTCACCCAAGTGAATCCCTGCCGAGAGTACGAAAGAAAAATCTCTCGGTCGCTCGGCCAAGAGAGTTCACAAGAAAACCTCTCAACCAAGGAAGAATTCATCCAAGTGAATCCCTGCCAAGAGTATGGAAGAAAACCTCTCGGTCAAGGAAGACGTCACCCAAGTGAATCCCTATCGAGAGTATGAAAGAGAACCTCTCGGCCAAGGAAGAATTTACCCAAGTGAATCCCTGCCGAGAGCATGAAAGAAAACCTCTCGACCAAGAGAGTATGAAAGAAAACCTCTTGGCCAAGGAAGAATTCACCTAAGTGAATCCCTGCCGAGAGCATGGAAGAGAAGCTCTCGGCCAAGAGAGTTGAAAGAAAACCTCTCGGCCAAGGAAGAATTTACCGAAGTGAATCCTTGCTGAGAATTGAAAGAAAACCTCTTGGCCAAGGAAGAATTCACCCAATTGAATCCCTGCCGAGAGTTTGAAAGAAAACCTCTCGCCCAAGAGAGATTAAAGAAAACCTCCCGGCCAAGGAAGAATTCACCCAAGTGAATCCCTGCCGAGAGTACGAAAGAAAAATCTCTCCGCCGCTCGGTCAAGAGAGTTCGAAAGAAAACATCTCGACCAAGGAAGAATTCACCCAAGTGAATCCCTGCCGAGAGTACAAAAGAAAAACCTCTTGGCCAAGAGAGTTCACAAGAAAACCTCTCGGCCAAGGAAGAAATCACCAAAGTGAATCCCTGCCGAGAGTACAAAAGGAAAACCTCTCGGCCAAGAGAGTTAACAAGAAAACCTCTTGGCCAAGGAAGAATTCACCCAAATGAATCCCTGTCGAGAGTACGAAAGAAAAACCTCTCGGCCAAGAGAGTTCGAAAGAAAACCTCTCGGCGAAGGAAGAATTCACCCAGGTAAATCCCTACCGAGAATATGAAAGAAAAATCTCTCGGCCAAGGAAGAAATCACCCAAGTGAATCCCTGCCGAGAGTACAAAAGAAAAACCTCTCGGCCAAGAGAGTTAACAAGAAAACCTCTTGGCCAAGGAAGAATTCACCCAAATGAATCCCTGTCGAGAGTACGAAAGAAAAACCTCTCGGCAAGAGAGTTCGAAAGAAAACCTCTCGGCCAAGGAAGAATTCACCCATTTGAATCCCTGCCGAGAGTACGAAAGAAAAATCTCTCGGCCGCTCGGCCAAGAGAGTTCACAAGAAAACCTCTCGGCCAAGGAAGAATTCATCCAAGTGAATCCCTGCCGAGAGTACGAAAGAAAAACTTCTCAGCCAAGAGAGTTCGAAAGAAAACCTCTCGGCCAAAGATTACATCTAGCGTATGTCTTTCACCACTACATGTACACGCGCCTGGAGTACAATTCACCACACTCGACATCGAGCAACAAAGCAATCACGAACACACTCGTCCTGCGAACACACTCGGCCTGCGAACACTCACGACAATTCGACTCTGCGTTACGTTTAAACTAACTCACTTGAGCCTGGGGGGCATATGTACTACCGGATGGCCGAAAGGCCGACTAGACGACAAGATGCAAAGCTAAACACGTAATTAGGTATAAACAAGCAACTTAGGTGATAAGAACGGTTAAGGCACAATTGGGCCTTCGTTTGGACCCTAAAGCAGGCCCATAGCAGTCATTGCCCATCTAGAGTAGTATAAATAGCAGAAAAGGCACAACACCAAAGGTAACTATTTGCTCCCTACTCTTCTGGTACCTAGCTTTCGGACTGACTTGATCGTCGGAGTGTCTTCGCAGGTACTCTCCCCATCGTGTCCAGATCAAAGGAGATCCAGCTAAAAGAAGCCTAATCGAAAAACTGGAAAAACGAGAAGATTGTAACAAAAGAAAGTGTTATGCAGGTTTAGGTATTGTAGAAACAAAATATATATTTAAAGTCTTATCGTGAGTTTTTACTTGTCTTTAAATATATATTTAAAGTGTTATAGTGAGTTTTTCCTATTAAGTTTAGTTAATCTTAATAATATTAGATTAAATATTTTGTACAGTGATTATGTTAAATAAACATGTTATTCGAAAATACTTTTATTCGAAGTAACTGATGTACACGGACAGTACAATATTCAACTGCTCAAGTTGACCTTACTCTCATCCAAGTTCCCATTCCTTCACCAGCCAAAACACTAGTCTTCTTGTTGTGAGCTGGCCTGAGAAATGTTACAATACTGTTACAAGTTGCTGGAAATTATGTTATCGTTTCCTACAACAAGCCCAGTTCCACCAAATGAACGGCACCAGATATGTGAGTAGCTTGGGAACTGGGGACCAGCACCATCTGCACTAATGTTTCTATATGCACGGCTCAATTGATGATAGTCTCTAGCTGTGCTGTCATGGAAACAAAGGAAAAGCTCATTGAAAGGGCATCATGATGCTGACATTTGCATGAATTATGATCCACTTTAATTGAACAGGTCAGCCACAAAATTGGATCTGTTCCATTGTGGAATTAATTCAATCTTTTATAGATTCAAATCATTTGGATTCAAACTAACCAAATCTCTATTTTCTAAAAATCAGTACGGATTTTTGTATATATCTTCAAGTGTGTAAGTGATTTATTTGCGCGGACATAATTAAAGAAAAAGAAAAATGGAAACACGAATCCGTTATGTAGATTAAAGAATGTATCCTTTGCTTAAGGATTTTAAGAGAAATGTCTCTTACCTGTTCCAACAACAAAAGTTAGCTCCGGAAAGAAGTTTGATACAAATTATTTTATTCATTTGATTTTCTCTCTGTTATGTTTAACTAAATATTTATTGACGTATGCATTTTGTTGGACAGTGTTTTTTGTTGTTAGTTCTTGGTTGTTCCAAGAGAAGTTGTGATGTACTAATTAGTAATTAGCCATTGAGTTTTCCTTTATGTTGACGGTTTCCCATATTAAAAGAAACTTTCGTGTCTGCTAGTTTCTCTTTGTTTGGTACATTCCATTATACTTTTGGCAATTATTATTGTGATTTGTTGATATTTTCTGGAACCTACACATTTTTATAAAAGGAAAAGTTGATGAGTTTTTTTTTTTCTTTCGCAAGAGCTAGTTTGTTTTAGTAAAGGTGTTATAACCATGATTAAATTGGATTCTACTAATAAGCGTGAAAAGTCTTCAAATAAATTTTTGTTATATATTTTTGCAAAAAAATTGTATAATATTGTCGAAGAAAGAAGTATTAAACTAGCAGATAAATTTAGGGGAGATTGAAAGGAGTTAAATAGGGAGATCAATGACATGATTAGACAATAGATAAATAAATCTTCTTATTAGTGAGACTCTCGCTTACAACTCATGAAAGAGATTATGTGAAAAAACTAATTTCTTACATGGTCAATGATACTAATTAAAAATGCTTTGTAATAATATGATGACCGTTGTGTGAGATAAAATTGAGATTGAATAATTATGTTTCATCAAGTTATTATATCTTATAATATTTTATAAATACATGACCGTTTGACTATGAAACACTTAAAACATGTACAACATATTGAATAAACTTTTACAACACCCATTAGAGTAATTGATATAACTATTGCAATATTTATTTAGACTTATATTTTTAATATATTTATAATTATAAATATTGAGTTATGAATATCTTTCATTATAACATTAAATCAATTTTACAACTTTGATTATAAATGATGATGAGTCCATATTATTATGTAAATTAGGTTGATTAAATTGAGGTAAATAACATAAGATAGACTATAGTAACACGTTGAGTGTTGAATGTAGATTATGGTAACATGTTGAGTTTATAGTGATTGATCCACTCCGTGCAATGTTAGTATTAAGGAGTAATAATAAAGTGATAGAACTTTTATTGTATTAAATTAAAAATCATAAGAAATATATTTTTGTATATAGAAGTTTTCAGTAGTCACTCTTGACCGTACAAAAATTGGCATAAATTAATATTTGTTTGTGAAAGAGGATAAGTCCTTCATTTTGTTGTGTAGAAAGGAAGAATGGTTGAATAATCGTAGGGAGGTGGATCTGTGGTGTGACTTGGTAGTGATGCGGTGCGTTGTGGATCACAGTCCAATCACGATCGCCTGACCACTCAGCCTAACGAATTCCTCAGAATTGGAATTGGAATCGGAATCGGAATCGGAATCAGAATCAGAATCAGAGTGAAACGATGAGGGTGGTGAGTGCGTTAATGGTGGCTCGGATGTTGACGCGGGACCACTCGCTCCCGGTGCTTGGCAACGAAGGCATACCCTTCGGATCGGTGTGGTGGTTCATCTACGCCGGAATCTCGTGTTTCCTCGTCCTCTTCGCCGGCATTATGTCCGGTCTTACCCTCGGTCTCATGTCTCTTGGTCTCGTCGACCTCGAGATTCTTGAGCGGAGTGGTTCTCCTGCTGAGAAAGCGCAAGCTGGTACTGCCTTCTTCATATATTCTTTCTCTCTCAATCTCAATCTTTGCATTCCATTGATACACTTTAATCTTTGGGCGCGTGGGTGTATTTATGTATGTATGCATGTATATGCAGCTATTATACTTCCCGTGGTGAAAAAACAACACCAGCTTCTTGTCACTCTGCTTCTCTGTAATGCTGTTGCCATGGAGGTAATTAGACTGCATTGCTTCCTTTTACTGTAATTAATTATCATTCTCACTTATTATGATTGAAGCTTGAGCTGTTTGAATGAAGTCCATGAGATGACTTGCTTTATGTAGACTAGTTTCATTTCAGTACCATGCTATTTATTTATTTTTTATGTTTCTGAGCATTTCAACTTTGATAGAAGCTTTTTTGTCGAGTAAGTTACTTTTAACTTATGGAACAAATTTGGTACATTTTTTTTGTTTCCATTTTTACAAATACTTTTAGAAAAGTTTATCCCATCAGGGTCATTGTGAATAAGGATGCGTATGAAAAAACCTTCTTGCAAGTAGACAACATCATGTTTTAACGAAATATTGGATTGGGAAGATGAGAATAGCTTCTTTTAAATTGCCATTTTCGTTTTGGATATGCCTATGTCACGGGCACTGGCTAGTGACTGGTTGTATGTTCATTTGTGCTTGATTTGGGTTATGCATACACTTTATACTGATTCCTAAATCCTGTCTAACTTTTTACAGCCATTGGCTTTGAAACTTCCAATCTGCAGGCTCTGCCGTTATACCTCGATAAGCTATTCAATCAGTTTGTTGCTATCATCCTCTCTGTAACTTTCGTTCTGTTTTTTGGGGAGGTATGCCATTTTACCGTCTCTGTGTGGTTCAGTGGTTTAGCCTCAATATTTGTATCCAATGAATGTTGTAAATTGTAAGATCCTTTTTAAAAACAACAATGGCTCTTTGATTTCAGGTTATTCCGCAAGCAATTTGTAGTAGATACGGTCTTGCTGTAGGTGCCAACTTTGCATGGCTAGTGCGGATTTTAATGATTATCTGTTACCCAGTTTCTTATCCTGTTGGAAAGGTATGTCTTCCTATGGAGATTGACGAAGTGGAAAGTGTAGCATATTGTTTCAAGATTTTCCCGAGTCATAAGTATGCAAATATTATGTCGATTTTGATCAGTGTACAAATTAAGGTATTTTTAAAGTTGTTCATAGAGATAGTTATATCTGTCTTTCCTAGTTTAAAAGAATGCTATAGCTTGTTAGCAACAGAAAATGAGTAATACTATTGGCATGTGTTTAGGGCTGAAACTCTGGGCAATCTCCCTACAATTATAGTTCTTCACACCAGAAAAACATAGAGCGTCAGTTTTTCTCATCTATCAATGATGGGTTTTATTTTAATCACGAAGCCCTTACATATTTCTTTTCCTCATTATTTCTTGTTACAGGTTCTGGATTACCTATTGGGGCATAATGAGGCTTTATTTAGGCGAGCTCAGTTGAAAGCCCTTGTTTCTATTCACAGCCAGGAGGTATAAATTAGTAATTAATTTTCTATAAATAGAACAAGTTATGTCAAGATTGGTGAGCTACTCTTCATCCTGTCCTTGGTGTTTGATTCATTTATGTTGAATTTGCTTGTTTATATAGGCTGGGAAAGGTGGTGAGCTTACACACGATGAAACAACAATTATCAGTGGAGCACTTGATTTGACAGAAAAGGTAGATGCTGCAATTCACTTGCCACATGGAATGCCGACCTATTCCTTAGGGTTTCATTTCATGTTACAGTCCAGTACAATTTTCAGTTTATGATGTTCAATTTAACAGAAAATTAAGTTTCTTACCTATTTGAGTTTCAATATACATTGGTGATGGTAGAAAGCTTAGATGCGAAGGTTATTTTTGTATCTGGTTACTTGTAGTTATCATCTTCTGCTTGGGATGCTAGGAATTGTCAATATGCAATATTGTAGGACATTCAATGGAAAGGTCATTGTATTAAATATTTATCAAAATACCACTCCATGTTGATGCAAATTTGGCCAACCGCTTTCAGTGATCTTGTCCCATAAGCAAATGCATTCATACGTACTTTAGTTTTCTTTATGTTTTAATTCATTATCATTAACTTAAGTACCATGCTTCATGATTTTCACTTATATAAGTCACATTTAATATATTCTTTTCCATCTTACATTACAAATTATCATTAACTTAACTATCAGCTTGTATTGTAATTTGTGTCTTTGGACAGACTGCTGAGGAGGCTATGACTCCCATTGAATCAACATTTTCTTTGGATGTTAATTCAAAATTGGATTGGTAACTTTTCTTAATTTCTTGGTCATTATTCTTTACAGGTCACAAATAGGTGTTTGAAGTTATTTTGGAAACAACTTCTCTTTTTTATCATGAATTCAATTGTTTTTGCTTTTTTACCTTTTTGCCTAATATTTCTTTTCAACTTCACCAAATGCAAGAAAATGCAGAGACATTTCTCTAGTTATTTCCCTCTAAATTATTGGGCCCAAACCTTGCTTGCATGTTTGAAGTATATAAGATACAAACCATGTGTAAAGAGCAGAATCATCTTTGTTTGCTCCCCTCTTTGATTTTTTTCCTTAATTTGTTTTAATTGTGCCAATCATAAATCAGGGAAGCAATGGGAAAAATTCTTGCTCGGGGGCACAGCAGAGTTCCTGTCTATTCTGGAAATCCAAGGAATATTATTGGACTTCTACTGGTGTGTGTTTTCCACATTTTTTTACTTTTAATATTTCCCATTTATTTATTTCTTAGGTTCTTTCTTCACATTATTTTTTTTTTAAATTAGGTCAAAAGTCTTCTTACTGTACGGCCAGAAACTGAGACACCTGTCAGTGCTGTATCCATTCGGAGAATTCCACGGTGTGCTTGTCTTTATTAATTTATGCTTGTGTTGTTTTCCTTCAGACCAATTGTCTAATATCCAAAGTCTATTATGGGTTTATATGTACAGGGTTCCATCAGATATGCCTCTCTATGATATACTTAACGAGTTCCAAAAGGGAAGTAGTCATATGGCTGCTGTTGTTAAGGCTAGGGTAAAAGGCAAAGAAACTCCACAAATAATTGATGAGGAGAAAAATGAAGAAAACAAAAGCATTGATGGGGGTTCACAGTTGACCACTCCGTTGCTACAGAAGCAGGATGCAAAATCAGGAAGTGTTGTTGTTGACATTGTCAAGCCTTCAAAGTCTTCCAGCAATAATAAGCTGACTGGTTTCCAACGTAGTGATAGCACAACAAATGGTATCCCTTCAGAAAATATTGAAGATGGTGAAGTGATTGGTATTATCACTTTGGAAGATGTATTTGAAGAACTTCTGCAAGTAAATTTCTGTTTTCTCACACAGCCCCCTATTTGTCCAGTGTTTTATGTTTTTCCATCCCTTAAAACTGATTATGGTACTTCTTCATTATAGGAAGAAATTGTTGACGAGACAGATGAATATGTTGATGTTCATAAGAGGTAATAGAATATATAATTTCAAAAATTAGGTAGCAGAGACATGAAGCTACTGTAAATCTGAATTTGGTGTGCATAAATTTTGTTTCGCAGAATACGTGTTGCTGCAGCTGCAGCTGCTTCCTCAGTGGCCCGAGCTCCATCGTCACGAAGGTTGACTAAGGGAGCAGTAAGTGATTAATACTCATTTTTTCTTATAATGTTTTTCTTTTCCACCACAGTTGCTAAATGAAATCAATATTTTTCTTTCCTCGAGCCAAGGAAATGGTTCCTTTTGGGGTTATGGTCCTGAATTTTCAGGTTACTCTGCATGGTTTATTATCCGGTGCTTTAGATGATATGCATGATATAGTATGAATTTAGGGGGACGTGGATATAAGGAACTTGTATCTTAGTTTAAGTAGCATCTCTCCTGCTAAAAGTATCAAGTTTAAATTAGGACAGAACAATTTTTTAGAGTTTGATACTATATGGGATTCAAGGATGAAAGATTGGATTTCAGAACTGTTTTTATGACTCCAACATTATCTTTCAGAAACAAATTACTGGTCTCATCATAGTCATATTCCATTTAATAATAGCTTTTTCCCATTGGTTGAGTGCTTAATATTATTGGTTATCCTTGCCTCATATCTTTGGGACTGACTATTTTCTTATTCTATTGTGAAAAAGATGTATTAATTGTTGGTGTTCGTTATATATAAAAGTGGAGGGCTAGTAATGTAATTTATCCAAATCGACATTTAGGCCCTTGAATGACCTGAACAAGTAATTGATTTTACTCTTCGAGAGATCGACTGGCTTCTGTAGCGGGGTCCTATTTTATTTCACTTGGTATTGACTATTTGAGTAGCCTTTAAGTTGCAGATCTACCTCCCAAACCTTTAGTAATTTTAAGAATTTAAAATTAGTTTCTTTTTCATCAAAGGATAGGATGGGTCTCAATCTCAAGGCAAGTTTGACAATTTTTTAGCCAAAGTTTTTTGGGTTCAAGATATTTTTTCTACATCCAGCATGGGTGCTCATTAATTTTTTCTTTCTGATCTCTGTTTTTTAACCATCCAGGGAATCCAAAATAAGCCTGGGCAAACTCCAAAGAAATCTGTAGAGGAAAATGGATTGAATTCGACAAAGCAATGAGGAAATTCATGTTAGCATGTCAGGATAATGAATCTCTAAGAATGAGGGTTATTTGTTGCAGCAACATGATGAGAAAGAGGCCCACGAGTTCTTCAGTCACCTGACATTGTGACGTATAAATTAATAACTTTCCTTTTGGAAGGGCTTAAACGGATACATTGCCATCGTATAGTACAAGGTTATTATATTAAGGCTGGTGCTTAGTGCATATCTGCTGCAACTTTATGTTGAATTCAAAAGTACTGCTTTTATCCAAAAGAAAAGCTTTTGTAGGACAAATATTTGGCTCATTAAAATTGTCTTGGGATGGCGAACAAAATTATTTAGGGTGTTTTTGATAGGAGAAAAGAAAATAAGAGAAAAAAAATTTGAAATTTGAATTGAAGAGAAAAAAGAGAATAAATTTAAATTTTTAATTCTTGAAGTCAATATTTTTCTTACGTGTACTTTCACTTTTTTTTCTTTCTAATATATACATATACTTGTGTTGCAACAATATTTTTACTTTGTTCTCTCCCTCTCCGTGCTTTGTTTATCTTTTTTTTATCTATGCCCCTTTTATTCTCTGATTATGTCTTGACTCATTTCTTTTCTGTCTACTAAACAAAATGATTTTTTTTAATGATAATTTAATTTTAAATTTTTATTTCAATATTTAGATTTAAAATGACTCTTAATAAACTTTTGAATTAAATAAGTTATTGGATCATACAAAAATATTTTATTTTATTTTTTATAATAATAATTTTCTATGTTTAGTTTGATATATTTTTATCACTTATAAGTAATCATTCTGAGCAATGTGGAGGATCGTAAAGAGAATGAAAACTCGCTCGAGAATTATAACATGACTCGAAAAAGTTACTACTTAGAGTTATAACTATACATAATTAAAATTAGATTGATTTAAATACATAATATAATTAAACATAGATTCATAATTCATAAAATGGTTCAAATACATAAGATAATTAAACGTAGATTCAAGATAATGTTTAATACAAATAAATTATCCAAGAAAATCATTCATATTAATAATTGGATAATCATATTCCTCCTCCAAATGATCTTCATTTTCATTATCATCAATTATAAGAACGTCCAAATCATTATCATCATCAATTGGAGAACCTCTAAATCATTCATGGATGGTTATCATCATCAATTGGAGAACCTCTAAATCATTCATGGATGGTGCAACAACACCTTTACTAGCATCATCTTCCCCAACTTCAAGTAATATGTCTTCATCTAAGCCATCTAATGTTTCATTTTCCTCCACAGTCCAATCATCTTCAAAAGCAAGATCATTGATATTATAGTCTTTTGTTTTTCTAACATATTTCTTCTTCATCAATCTTGAATTAGTCATCACAAACACCACATCATTCATGGTCATTTGGTGTAAACGATTTATTTTCTTAGTGTGGACATAAATAATTATAAAACTAGTTAACACATCATATCATCATCTAAAAAATAATTATAAAATCACTTTCAATTCTTTAAATTCTTACCCTTTCAAAAACACTCCAATTACGCTCACAACTAGATGAACTACAAGTCAAATTCAATACTTTAATTGCAAATCTTTGTAGTTATGGATGTTCATCATCGTATGATTCCCACCATTATGATGGAGTTTTGGTCTTGAGTGCACGTTGAGCTATGTGAGTACAAAAAAATCCAGACTTGCTCTTGAAACTCTCAAACTGAACATCAATTTTACTCATCTCATCAATGTCACCCCCAACCTCTCCAAACGTCATACATTCCACGTTTCACCTCATAATCAACTTTAAAGTCAAGATTGTTGAAGATGGTTGCTGCCCCTTCAAGATTGTGTTTGATGAAGACTTATATGTAGTGTTTGATGAAGACTTTTATGTACATTTCATGTGTATTTTTGCTTTGCTTTAAGTATGTCTTA
>Ga0123341_1005216_pt1 | contig 11557 bp, 11 predicted proteins | sample Turbeapinknodule_FD_89959 | JGI IMG/M metagenome (GOLD analysis project Ga0123341, IMG submission 89959) | Root nodule microbial communities of legume samples collected from Mexico - Turtle bean Mexico pink nodule | ecosystem: Host-associated > Plants > Roots > Nodule | place: Mexico: Nepantla... | reverse complement strand
TCGTCGCTCGATTGCTCTTCGGCGGTTCTCTCGTCGGAGAGAGTTTCCAACGCGGCTCTCTCTTCGGAGAGAGTATCCGACGCGGCCGTGTCGACGGAGATATTTTCCGACGCGGCCGCGTCGTCAGAGAGAGTTTCCGACGCGGCCGTGTCGTCAGGAAGAGTTTCCGACGCGGTCGTGTCTTCAGGAAGAGTTTCCGACGCGGCCGTGTCGTCGGGAAGAATTTCCGACGCGGAGGAGGGTGGCGGAGGGGCATGTGGAAGTGCCGATGCAACCGGGGGAGGGTGGAGGCGCATGAAGGAGAAAGCGGTGGCGGCTATGGCGATGCAGGTGGGTTTGACGAGAGGGGAGAGAAGAGGGTCTAGGGTTTTGAGAAGGTGGTTTATGGCGGTTTGGGGTTTCTGAAATGCATTTTGTCTGGGTGAAGATGAAGATGAGGCTCTGATGGAGGAGAATGGAGGAAGGGAAGAGAAGGGTGTTGAACCATGGAAGAACTTCAGACTCCGTTGTGGAAGGGAGTGAGAGAGTGAGAAGTGATGGTGGTGAATTCTAGGGAGAGAGTCCATGGCTAAGCTTCACCAACACCACCTACCTTAAACCCCGTTATGGATCAGTGAAAGAGAGTTTCAAACATCTTTTTCACTTGTTCATGGTATTCTTTTTTAGAAATATCAACAAGTTTTTCGCAGTTATTCAATGAGAGATCTTAATCAAACACAGTCACAACTTGGTTCATGCAATGCTAAATTTTTATATGATTAGATATGTAATTGTTATAATTTGTTTCATATATTTCTATATACATTCTACTGGCAGACTAAAATCGAGAGGTTAAGCCGAAAGTTGAATAATATACCTAACTACGGTTATACATAAAAGAATAAAACAAAGACTAAAATTGAGAGGTTAAGCCGAAAGCTAAATAATAGACATAACCGAGAAGTTATACATAAAATAATAAAATAAAATATAAATATTATTATAATAAGGTCCAATTAAATAAAAACCTGCGTTAGGGGTTGCGTAAATAATAAAACAGTGTAGAAAGAAAGTCTAAAGGTAAAGTGAAAAAGTCCATTAAAGAAACCCTATAAATAGGAGGTCAACGTAAGAGGTAATTAAGAGTGATTTTTATCTGATGAACATTACATCATTTCTGACTTTGACATCAGAGCGACTTGTAGGTACACCCCTCATCTGTGTGAAAGAGAAGCCGAGAGTACCTACTTAGCCAAAAGAGAAGCCGAGAGTATCTACCTTGAGGATAAGCCTAGACCACTCAATGTGAGGAGAAGCCTAGAGTATCCAGCCCAAGAAGAAACAGAGAGTCCAGCCCAAAGTTTGAAAGATTTATATGAATTAATCTTGTCAACCTAATTCTAGTGTTCTTGATCCTTGTAGTAAGAACATACATCAATAAACATTCTATTTGTGATATATAATTAAGAATTTGACAAATAACTTGTAACTAATAATATAACCTTATTTGTTCTAAAATGTACAAGTGACTTTAAGTTATTAGAGACTTCAAATATTCGTCCAAAATCAAGTTCACCTTCTATTTGTAGGAGAGTTTTTCTTCAAGCTCTCAAGATAAACAAATTTAGTATTTTAGTACTGAAATGTAATAGTTACTGCTGAAATAGGGTTAAATTTTCCTTTTATTTTATTAATTATGCTAACGTTAGTAAGAGAATATATATACGTTTTATGCTAAGAAGTTACTTGGAGAAAGTAGTATAGATTATATTGTGTATTTTTATGGGTGAGTTGTAAATTGTTTAAACAATTTTAAAATGAATGTTGTATATTTTAATGTAAAATTTTATTTAAAGTTATTTCACACTTAAAATCGTATTATTTATGTATAATTTTACTTAAAAGTTAATTTTAATTTTAATAAAAGTGATGGGTGTCATACAATTTTTATTTAATGAAATTGATAAAATTGTAGTGATGAAACGAGACTCTTACTTGAAGTTTTTTTTACCAAAAGTTGTGTATTCATATTGTACTGGATGAACTCGGACGAATAAGTCAAATAACATTATTGATCGGTCGGACTCTGGACGACCGAAGATCGAGTCAAATAAACATAATAAATACGCAATAAAGGAGCAGTTACAAACAACTTTGAATGAGTCAAATACACGCTCTGAAATATGCGAAAAATATCTCAATGCAATGATAGATAGAAACTGATCAAACTGAAAGATAAACCTCCACAATATCAGGGAGCCACTATACATGTTCTTATTAACTGACTATCCAGTCCACCAGTGCCCATGAGTCAACACTATAAATAGAACGTTGGTAGAAAGAATAAGGTACGTTTTTTCCATATCCCACCAGGACTCACCAAAACCATAACACTGACTTGAGCGTCGGAGTGCAATCGCAGTATCCCCGACCGATAGAATGTCTACAAAGAAAGAAGAAAACTTGAAAAGACTTGAAGGCAACCGACACGTCAACAAATTGGGTACCGAACAAATTGGATACCCAACAACCGACACGTCTGGACCCTACTCCGTACACCTATCATATAACTTACAATATAAAATCTAGATGTATTGCCTACCCATATTTGTAAACAATTTTCTTTTTATCTAAAATCATAATTTGTAGAAAACAAATTATTAGGACGGTCCTTTAGCTAAATCTTATACTAGCTGGCTTTTATGTACTCCATGATGGATCCTATTAAAACGAGCATTTTGGAAGAAAAAAATACCAAAAAGAAGAAATAGCCAAGAAAGAGTTATTTTTCTTGTTCGGTCCCCAATTGGACCACATTTTTTATTCAAAACAAAACTAACCCATGCTTCATTACGTAATCAGCTTGTTATTTATTTCACTTTTGTCTTCGTACTTTATTTTACAATAATTCTTATATTTACATTTTTTATTTATTTTTTGTTGAGTTTGCATAATTAAATTGTCTTTAGAAAAAATCTTTATATTAATTTATGTTGTCCTAAATCAATTAAATTAGTTCGAAAATCGAACAATTATGATTTAGCCAATATTTGTAATCTTAAATCAATTAATTCATTATGTTTCAGAAAATTTAAAAAAAAATAAAAAATTAATGTCATTTCCATTATTTACATGGGGTTTTTTTAGAAAGGCTTTGGTTGAATTTTACCCTCTCTCTTCTTCATATTTTGTATTGTCTAAGTGCAATTTTTAATAGTGTGTGTTTTCGCCGGTTGACCAGGGTCGTCTTTGTGCGTGGCTTGTCCTCGCGAGGTAGGACACCTTCGTTCTGCTCCGTCTGTGAGTACTTGAAAAGAAGTGGACAAAGGGGTGCCCTCGCGACCGTTTGCACTCCGACGATCAAATCAGCTAGCGAGAAACATCAAAGCGATACACCTCCGTATCGGAGCACCGTGAATGAATGCTCTGAAGGTGGTCTAATAACTAAATACTGAATGTTGCCCTAATTGCATGTGCGTACAGTGGGTGCGCGAGCAAGACGACTAATATGAATTAGGTCAAAACTCGGATCCCTGTCTCAAACGTCTAAAGTCCCTTTTAAACGCCTCCAGCATTTAAAGTGTCTTAAAGCGCATTTAGAGCGTATAAAAACGTTCAACGCGTTTAAAATGTTTAAAGCATTTAAAGTGCTTTAAAGCGTTCGAAACGTAAACTAAATTAATGCGTACCTTAGCAAACTTTCAGGGAAACTGATATACCTTGATGTTTCAATGCTTTCTGCCATGTGTTCTTCTGACTTGATCGCTACTCTTCGTGGAGGGCCTTACAGCATCGTAACCCAATGTAGGGATAATCCATCGTGTAAGTCCTCCTCCTTGGAGTGCATTTGCGCAAGGGGTGACTTTCTGGGTGCCAACTCATGCGCCCCAACCTCTAGTCACTCGCCCTGGGAGTGTATCTACCTTTCTCTCGTACCATGCACGTGGTTCTCCCCTGGGCGTGACCCTCTCATGGGTTGTATCTGTCCCAGGGGTCTCCCAGCGGTGGCATGGGTACTTCACGAGTCAGGTTACCCCCTACTGGTACTAGAACTATGACCTTGAAGCCACCTTTCTCTTCTCTTTATTACTGTTCTGAGGTACTGAGGCCTCTCGCGGTGTCGCCCCCTCCACGGTCTCTCCTACCCATGGACCCCCACCATACGTTGACTTTGGTCAATGTCCAGGGACGGGACGGTACAATGTGTATGAATTATCTAATGGATATCGTTTATCTTTTCTAGCATTAGTGTTTATTTATGATTGTTGTTAGATAATTGTTTAATAAGTTAATTATAATTTTATTTTATTATGTACTTATTTATAATTATGGCTAATTATATATATATATATATATATATATATATATATATGTGTATGTATGAATACAAATGACAAAACTTCTCATTCGTTAATATGTGTGCTCAACACTGCATTCATTTTAGTATAATTTTGTGAAAAACGTTATAGAGATATATATTTCTTTCTGTTACTTCTTTTGTTTTTATGTTTTGTATTTTTATAAGCTTTTTGATATTTGATTCTCACGAATCTTTTTATCAAAGTTTTAATAAATTAACTTATTCATAAATTGATTTAACTTTTGAAAATAAACATTTCACTTTGTTCTCTGATTTTTCTGTAGTAAAAATGTTTATGAAGAATTTATGTAACTTTTTTAATAACATTTAAAAAAATAAAAAATAAAACGCAGATATTTCATAAATATCACTCTTAAATTAATGGTTGTATTAAAATATTTTTTATATTTTTTCTTTTATATATGTATTTTTCTCATAATCAAATAGGTTATATGTGAATTTTTTTCTCATAGTCAAATTAATAGTATATCTAAACAAACTTATTAGAAGTAGATTTACATGCAAGTTGCTCTTCTTCGAAGTTATCAGACCTAATAAGATTATTTGTAATATATTAAAAAATGTTAATATAAAATATAACTATTAAAACTACAAGGTTAAAAATAATATATATATATATTAACATTATTAGTTGCTATAGTGACTAAATTAGATACGATTTTAGAGACTAAAAAATTTAGAAATCATTTAACAATAATAGAAACTAATTTAGAAACCAATTTTTTTTTTAGGTTTATAAAATGGTCTCTAATTTAGTTACTATAGTAACTAATTATTTTTTGTCTCTAAAATTGGTTTCCATTTCATGTTTTTCTTGTAGTGATGTACATAGAAAACTTTACAATTATTAGGTGTATAATAATAAAGACAAAATAAAGAAAATTAACATGTATAAGAAAGATAAATATGTCATTATCTTTATAATAAACTAGAGGAGTCTGTGTATTTGCATTTTCTTCTTTTATTCAAAATAACAAAATACAAGTAATTCATATGAAATGACAAAATACTTCATTGTACTAATAAAATGAGATATATTAAACTAGAGTATAATAAAAAAAAAATTGAATACACCAAAAAACGATTATAATTGAGAATCCCCTTTTATATATAGGTATAAATATTAAAATATTTTGTTTAATGTTAATACTTAAGTTCCTTTAGTAAAAAGTACTATAATATTTAAACATTATGTTTATTTAAACTATTTTTATTTTGATATGCATTTTTTATAATAGGTAAATCTTGCTTCGGGTGCATGAATCAAATAGAAGAAGTTAAGTTGTGTTGGAGTTCTTCCGATCATAAAAGATTTAGCATAAAAGATTTAGTGAAGAAGTAGTATATCATGATAAAAAAACTACGATTGTTGTGTGATTAGTAACTGTGCAAGTGCAGTTTGAGGCGGCGACGCTCGCGGCTAGGTTGCATCGCAGAAGCATGTTAAGCCTGCCTAAAGGAAAACTTTTGCTCAGGCTTTGGAAACTACATGTGACATTCCTTTGTCTGAGTTACCTACTCCTTGTATTAAGGGAGACAACACCCATCTACATGGTCGGTTATTCTTTCTAAGGGCGATAAACCTCTTACACACTTGGATTTAACTAAAAAGTTGCAGCCGGTGTGAAAGGATCTTGGACCGTGGAAAGCAATCCCTCTCGGAAATGGTTTTTATGAGTTTGAGTCCGCTTCTTTAGAAGACATGCGATGGGCCCTCATAATGAGTTCCTTGAAGTTATCTCTGGGTTTCTTGAGATTGTTTCCCTGGACAAAAGACTTTGTTCCAGCTACTATGAAGAGTACCAAAACTCAGGCCTGGATTTGTATCCATAAATTGCCTTTGGAGTATTAAAGACTAAGGGTTATTTTTTCATCATTAGAGGTCTTGGTACTCCTTTTTCTTTGGATGAGAGTACCATGAGAAAGAATAGGGGTATGTTTGCTAGAATCATGGTGGATATTGATATGTTGTCCCCTCTTCCCGATCACATCAGGGTTGAACGTCTAGACTATACTTTTGTAGCTGGTGTGGAATATGAATGACTCCCTCCTTTTTGCTTTAACTGTAAGATGATAGGGCATGAGTTTGCTTAGTGTCGGGTGATTCATGATCAGGGTCATGTCTTGGGCCTCAACATAAACCTTCTCAGAAGATAATTTCTGATGAACGGAATCTGGGGAGGATCGCGACTCCTAAACAACGTAAAGAGTATCGAAAGAAAGATCCGCAGTTGAAGCTCGTGGTAGACCGCACGAACATTGAAGTTCCTGGCGGGGCTAATAAGGGTCCCCCTTGGGCCACCTTGCTTCTGATAAACCAAGTGAAGGGGAAGATGATTTTGCTGATATGCCTCCTCTTGAGGATGCCTCAGATCATGAATCCATATAGGGGTTGTCCCCTCATACTTCAGATTTTCCAGAACAGGGGATGCTACCTGCTATTATGCAAGTGAAGGGCTCAGAGTCTCATGCACCTATTGAGGATCATCATGTGGAGGTCTGGGCTCCTGTGGCGGTACCATCTCTGTTGCGTCCCACCTCTCCTCGGAGGGTTAAATCACCTGCAGGTTCTACAACACCAATCAATACTCCAATTGATGGTCATCACGTGGAGATCTCTGCAATTGTGACTGTACCATCCCCATCGTTGGTCCTACAAAATCATTTTTCATCTCTTGAGATTTGAAATCTATAGATGTGGGAGGTGATCCTTATATTGTTACAACTTCTATTGATGATCATCATTTGGAGATTTTTGCTTTTGTGGTTGTACCGTTGTGTCCTACCTTTCCTCGGAGGGCTAAATCACCTACAGGTTCTAACATACCATATAAAAATTTAATTGATGGTCATCATGCGGAGGTCTCTATTATTGCAATTTTACCATGTTTGTCGCCTCATATCTTCCCTCGGAAGGCTAAACCTCTTGGGGATGTTAAAGCCCTATATATAGCATTATGCAACAAAGTGTGTCTGGATGAATGGGATTCTTGTACTTATCAGGTTCTTGTTAAAAATTCTTCTGATCATTCCCCTATACTTGCTAGTAATTCTCTGAGGAAGGTTACCAATTTTCGTTTCTTTTCTATGTGGCTTCAGGACAAATCATGTCTGAAGCTTATTCATGATTCTTGGGATAATAAGGTTGTTAGGTGTCCTATGTTTATTTTGCAACATAAGTTAAAAAGGTTGAAAATTGAGCTTCGTGACTAGAATAAAAATTGTTTTGATAATGTTCACAATGCAGTTATTCTTAAGTAGGGTCTCCTCCTTGGTATTCAACAAACCTTATAGACTGCTAGTATATCTGATATTGATGGGCTTCTCTGTCAAGAAAGGATCGCTAAGGAGGAGCTTGATCAGGCTCTTCACTGTCAATATTTTTTTTTTTGGAAAGAAAGGGCTAAGATGCTTTGGTTTAAATATGGGGATAGAAATACTGCTTTTTTCCATCCCGTGGTCAAGAGAAGAAATAATTCTATGGGATTCATCGTCTACGGATTAATAATGTGGTTATTGAGGATCCCAAACTGATAGAGGAACATATTTTGGACTTTTATAAAACTCTTTATGTTGAGTCTATTTCTCATGTGCAGGATACAGGCAATATGAAAGATTTTATTGATACTTATATTCCTAAGTTCGTTTCCTCTAAGGAGAATATGATGTTGATTAAATGTCCTGATTTTTTGAAAATCAAGAATTTATTTTTAACCTTAATGGTAATAGTGCTTCTAATCCTGATGGTTTTGGTGGTGTTTTCTATCATTCTTATTGGGAAATTATTGGGACAAATGTTTGTAATGTTGTCCAATAGTTTTTAAACAAAATTGAGTTCTCCCTGCATGAACAGTAATGTGATATCTCTTATTCCTAAGATTCAAGGTGTTGAATACATTAAAGATTAGTGGCCAATTGTTGTTGCTAATTTTAAATTTAAGATTATTTCCAAAATTTTGGTCAATTGGCTTGCTCTTGTGGCTGCCAGAATTATTTCTCCTAATCAATATGGGTTTGTGCAGGGCATACAGATTCATGATTGTATTGGTATTGCTTATGAAGCTATTAACTTGCTTTCTAAAAAAGTTCACGGAGGTAATGCGGCTTACAAAGTTGATATTCACAAAGCCTTTGACACTCTGAGTTGGAAATTTTTACTATTAGTTTTGTCATGCTTTGGTTGTCACGCCTCGTTTGTCAGTTGGATTAGTATTATTCTCCGTTCAGCTATGCTTTCTATCAGAATAAATGGCAGTTTGATGGATTTTTTTTCCTTGTAGTAGAGGTGTTAGACAAGGTGATCCTTTATCTCCTCTACTTTTTTGTCTTGCAAAGGAAGTTCTTAGTAAAGGTCTCTCAAAGCTTGTGAATGATAAGAAGATACTACATATGGCTAGTCCGCAAGGTTTTCTCACCCTCTGACATATTTTATATGTGGATGACATTTTTGTTTTCTGTAGGACAGATAATAAGTCTCTTAGAAATTTGAGTATTTTCTTAAAACATATGGTGATTTCTCGGGTCAATATGTTAATAATTCTAAGATTAGTTTTTTCACCATGGATAATTCTACAAGATTTGTCACCAAAATTCATTGTATTCTTTCTTGTAGTCATGGTTGTTTTCCTTTCACTTATTTAGGATTTATTAGTTCTCCAAAGGGTCATTTTCTTCAACCTTTGGTTGATAAAGTCAAATTGAAGCTTGCTTCTTGGAAAGGTAAATCTATTAGCATGATGGGTTGGGTTCAGTTGGTCAATACGGTGCGGGTCTTCTAGCTTATAATTTTAATTTGTATAAATGGCCTATTTTTCTTCTTAAGCAAGTTGAGCGAAATTTTATCTGGACTGGTAATATTCTGAAAAAAGGTATAACTATTGTTAATTGGGCTACGATTTGTTCTTCCCTTGAGAATAGAGGTTTGAAGATTATTAACCTTCACCGTGAAAATAATGCATATCTTCTTAAGCTTGCTTGGAACTTTGCTTATAGCAACAAGCCTTGGTCTTCCCTCTTGAAAACTAGGGTTCTTAAATCAAAATACGATTTTCGAATGATTTATAGATTCTCTTCTCTTTAACCTGGAATTAAGCAGTTTTATTCTGCTATACTTTATTATACTTCTTGGATTGTCGGTACAAGTTCTTTTATTAATTTCTGGAATAATAAATGGTGTGGTACTACTTCTTTAGCCAATATTATAGGATTATTTGATGGTCCTAGCATTCTGGATACCGTCTCTCAGTTTTGGATAGGTGGTGATTGGAATATTCCATTGTCTTTACAGCTGATGCCTCATCTTTTTATTCATATCATGGTTAGGGCGAAACAGGATATTCCTTATTGGATTCTAGATGAGTCTGGTCGTTTCACTCTTAAATCGGCTAAGACTTTTTTCTTGGATCCAGGAGTTCCCTATGGTTGGGGTAAATTTATTTGGTCTTCATATCTTTCGCGTTCCAAAACTCTTGTCCTTTGGAAAGTTTTTCATGGGCGACTTCCTACAAATCAGCATAATCAAAATAAAGGTATGCATATTTGTTCTATGTGTATGCTTTGTGAAAAGCACGAGGAATCTATTCAATTTATTTTTTGAATGCTCTAATGCTTTGCATATTTGAAGTTGGGTTCGACAGATTTTTCCTACTTCTCATTTCTCTAATAAGGATGATCTTCTCTCTTTTATTAAAAGTGATGGTAGTCTTTTGGTTAAATTGATTAAGCTTGTTGTGATAACTTTTTCTATTTGGATGATATGGCGTATGAGGAATTATGCTCGTGTTCAGGATAAGATTGACGTTTATAGAGCTATTTCGGTTATTAAAGATTTAACTCGTCTAGTGGGAAATTCGTCTAAAACTTCAATGAAGAATGATATGTTGGATTTCAACGTGATCAAGTTTTTGGGTATTAATACTTGTACTGGTAAAGTTCTTCGTCCTCTTCTTGTTAGATGAAAGTTTCCTTCACCAGGCTGAGTTAAAATTAACACTGATGGGGCTGCTAGGGGATATCCTGGTCTTGCTACTTGTGGAGGTATTTTCTGTGTGAGTATGTGGAAATTTATTGGAGTTTTCTCTGTGTTTCTTGAAGTTCAGTCTGCTATGGTTGCTGAGTTTTATGGGGTTCTACATGCTATGGAGGAAGCTCAAAAGATGGAGCTTACTAATGTCTGGTTAGAATGTGATTCTGCTTTGGTTTGTGTTGCGTTTACTGTTAGGACCAATGTTCCTTGGATGCTTCGTAATCGCTGTAATACTTGTCTTAATTACTATGGGAAAATCAAATTTAGGGTTACTCATATTTTTCGTGAAGGAAATGTGTGTGTTGCTAATAAGTTGACTAATTTAGGATTTATTCATAAAGAATATTTTCATTGGTATAATAGGCTACCATCTAGTCTGTTCTTAGAATTCTTTATGAATAGATATAGTCTACCTATGTATCATTTTTGTTAACATATGGGTTTTGGTTTAGTCCCCCCATATTTTTGTATTTTCTTTCTTTTTTATTTTTTTTAATAATATTTTTTTTCATATGATGACAAATGATTGTTGTTACTTGAGGTGTCAACATAACTGAGATGTCAAGTTGCATAATAATGCCTAACATAAAAGTTTTTATTTAAAAAAAACATTTATATGTGCCTGTACTAGCAAATTGAATATACAAAATTAAAATTAAAAAAAAAAGTTAGGATGGCAACCGTCCAAGACAATGTGTTTTCGGATAATTCGAATTTGGTATTTGAAAATAAATGAGAAAATGATAATAATAGAGACTAAAAATGAATGAAAGATAGTGATTATAAAAGGAATAAATAATTGAAAATTATAAAATTAAAATAAAACTCAATATATTTGATTGATTGATACGAATTAATCATTATAAAAATCAATGATAATAATAATAGAGGATTTTGAAAACAAAAGGAGTGACGAAATTTAGTAATGTTTGATAGAGACAATAATACCAAAAAGTTCAACGACAATATTATTACACTAGTTTTGTTGGTTATTAATTCATATTTTATTATTATTAATTCATATTTTATCACCCTTAAACTATTTTACTGTTATATTGCATTAATGGTCAATTTACAGGCCTGTTAGTATTCCTAGTTTATAGCTTCCAGTAATTGTAATTATTATATATATGATTGAGTGAATCAAAATTAATAAGATCAGTTTTGCAATT
>Ga0123341_1005215_pt1 | contig 11558 bp, 3 predicted proteins | sample Turbeapinknodule_FD_89959 | JGI IMG/M metagenome (GOLD analysis project Ga0123341, IMG submission 89959) | Root nodule microbial communities of legume samples collected from Mexico - Turtle bean Mexico pink nodule | ecosystem: Host-associated > Plants > Roots > Nodule | place: Mexico: Nepantla... | reverse complement strand
TATAAACTAATTTAAAAATAAAAAAATTTTATTTTTTAAGATTTTTAATTTAGTTACTATAATAATTAATTATTTTTTATTTTTAAAAATAGTTTTTATATCATAATTTTTTTATTATATTATTAAAAACTATATTGATTAACTTTTATTATTTTAATTGAAAATATATGAAATAACAAAATTCTCATCATAATTTTTTATAATTTTCATGTCATCATCTACAATGTCTTGTTTTGCTGTAATATATTATTAATATTGATGATTGATGGTTTATTCTTTTAATGCTCAGAGGTTGCTAACTTGATCGAAAATAATCAGCAGTATAGAGAAAATAGATATGCAATCAATTTCCTTATTTTTGTATTTTTGTATTTTTTGCTAATCTAACTTTTAAAAAGGAGTACCCAAATTTCAACGACCCTGCGGGTGAAAAGAAAAAAAGAAACATGTATCATAGACTATGCGTGTAGCACAAAAGTAACGGTCAAGATTTTCTGAAATATCTAAAGTCGTCAATTGGTTCCGCCGCCAGAGGCACACGTTAGTCAGATATCTCTCACTCACTCTTCTCTGCCGTGTTGGACGATACGCTGGCATTTCAGAATACGCGTGACGCGCTTAGCACAACGCGTAGAATCCACTGCATACTCGGAAGGCCGAATTCAAACATTCCACGTAGGACTGCGCTGACAAAAGTAAATCATCATCGATCGCAAGAGGCTCGGTCGGACGGGTAAAATTTTCAAAAAGCAAAGCGAAAAGAGCTTCACCCAGTTTTCGTCCCTTTGAATTTTCCACCCCGAAACTTCAAGATCACATCTTTCTCGATCTGAACTTTCTGGGTTGCTTTGTTTTCGCCATGGAATCGAAAAACCCTGCGAGGTTTACGCTGGGGAAGCAGTCATCCCTTGCCCCAGAACGCCATAACGAAGGAGCAGAGCCTCAAAACGATGGAGACGCTGTTGATCAGGGTGTGAGGTTGATGTATTCGGCGTTTGAAGGTGATGTGGATGGTATTCGCGAGGTGTTGGAGTCTGGTGTGAATGTGAATTACAAGGATATTGATAATCGCACTGCTCTTCATGTCGCATCGTGTGAGGGCTACACTGATGTCGCTGATTTGTTGCTCCAAAAAGGAGCTGAAGTTGACGCTGAAGATCGGTGGGGGAGCACGGTAACTTTACTTTTTTCTTTTTAATTCTTGATTTGGTTTAGTGTCAAAAGTGATTGTGCTTTGATGTTTGACAATGGCATGGTTTGGCTTTTAGTCTGACAAGGACAATAGGATTTACCATAGATTTCATACAGAAGATGCCTAAGGTTTGGCTTAAGCGATCAGGGTTGTTGTATCTGGATTTAGTGTTGTTTGACTAGTCAAATGATATATCGTGTAGGGTGGATTCGTTCTGTATGCCTAAAAAAACGGATTGCATGTAGTGGATTGTAGAATAAGTTAGAGGCAGTTTTTGTTAACATGATTGTTGTTGCAATTTGCCCGGGCGCTTGATTAATTGTTTAGGCGTGAATTTCTTGGAGCAAGTTTAAGATACGTTCTTCTCTTACCAAGATGAGATTGATGCCTTGATCTTACATTCGGTTGTGATCACCATTTATTCTGAAGGTTACTAGAATCTTACTATTCAGGCTTCAAGATTTAAATCCTACTCGCAACAATTTGACTACATGTTGACTCGTTTCATAAGATGAATCACAAATGATTTTTAATCTCATAATTCACGAATGAATCAATGCCATTTTTTCATGTTAATAACAGAGTTCAACCAGTTTGTTAATTGAAAAAGAATTGAAGAAATATTTTTGAACTTATCCATTTGATTATTTTGCTATTTTATTTATCAATCTTAGTCAATGCATGCACTCTATTTGACTATTTCAACGCTTAGTTTCCATTCTTACAAAGTGAAGGTATCACAAACTCTGATATACTAATAATTTTGTTTTATGAGACTTATGGTTAAGTTGTTTTATCTATTTTTAGTTTAAAATTATTAGACTGAACACTATAAATAATTTATATGATGCATTTGAAGTTATTTTTCATTGGCTTTGAATCTTATGATGCAAAGCAAATTATGATTCACAATTCAAAAAATTAGCTTGGTGATGATTAAATGTCAATTTGATACCATTGTTTCTAAACTTAAAGTGGAGCAGATGGTGCACACTAGCATGCATCTGTTTGGCAGTGTTTTTGAAAGAAGATACTTCTGCTGCACGTTGACTTATCACTTGCCTGCTTGAAAAGTTAGTATGATGGGAGTAAATCTCAAGAGGATAAAAGCAATTCGATACTTTGAAAATAGGATTGATCTTGTGCTGCAGATTGTATTAGGTTTCTAGTTACATTCTGCTTGAAGTGTTGAGCTATTACTCGTGATTGTGCTTATCCTTAATTTAACTCCAAATGAAGTGATAAATAGATTCAACTGTATTGTGTTTTTCTTCTAACCTTTTTTAGTAATCTGTTCTTATGTTCCTTCTTTCCTCTCTATTAAAGAATACAGACAGAATTATCTCATTATTTGGTTAAAGTAAGAAGGGGAGCTCATATGTATAGAGTTTACCAAAATGATAAAAGAAAAGATACAATTGTATCATAAAAGGATAAAAAAGGGTTTGTGTCGTAAAAAGATAATGAAAAGAGTACCAGCCTATCTATAACAGTTAACTAATTATCTTTAATACTCTTCTCTGTATTCTGTAATTACTGTTCCTGGGTCTTTTTTATGGGCTTCCTTTTGAAAATAAAATACTCTCTTAGATATGTAATCATGGGTCTGATAATTAGTTTTGCATCTCTTAAACAGCCACTTGCAGATGCTATTTTTTATAAAAAAAATGATGTGATCAAACTATTGGAGAAGCATGGAGCAAAGCCACTGGTATGTGTGTATTTAGGATTGTAAATTATGAAGCTGTTGTATTTATTTGTTTTTACATATCAGATTTAGCTTTTATATTCTGCTTCTGGCTGTGATGTGAATACATGTTGTGATTATACTGTTTCAGATGGCCCCTATGCATGTTAATCATGCACGTGAAGTCCCAGAGTATGAAATCAATCCTAAAGAGCTCGATTTTACCAGCAGTGTGGAGATAACGAAGGTAAAAGCTTTTTTATTATTATTTATTATTCTTATTATTTACTGTCAATTAGGTCATTAATTCATAATAAATTCTATAATGACATTGGTGTGTTTGGATGTAGAATTTGAGACAATTCAATTTTTAAGTGAATTAAAAATATCATACATCAAAGTGACCTGTTTGGATATCAAATCCAAAGATTTTTAAGATAATGGGAATTTTTATAAGGAGTTCTTCTTCAAGTAAATCCCAAAAAGAGGGAGTTTCAAATAAATTCTAAAAAGAAGGAATTTTAAATAGCACAATATGAAATTTGAATATGATGGAAACTAAAATACTTAATCAAACCAAAGAGTTTGAAATATTCAAACAGAGTATTTTAAAAATGAAGGAAATTTTATAGAAGTAATTAAATTCCTGTGCCACCTTATTATCCTACATTAGTTGATGATTTTGCAAGTTCTATTAAATAGCTATGATTGTATAGTATTGAAACCAGCCAATTCCTTTTTCTCAAGGAATTTGACTACTATTGAATATGTAGACCCAGCTCGCAGATTCACTTAAATTTTTCGTGTTTGTGTGTACATAATTACTTAATTGCGTGAATAATATTCAATTTCATTGCTTCTAAATGACTTTTGTTTCTGCTAATCTTTCCTGAATTTGCAGGGGACTTTCTGTAGTGCATTGTGGCGTGGAACAGAGGTTGCAGTAAAAAAGCTTGGGGAGGAGGTACTTAGTGACGAGGAGAAAGTGTGAGTTGCTCTCACAAACCTTGTGCACAAATTGTTACATTTTGTTGCATAATTTCATGATAATTAATTTACTTGGTCTTGCTCAGGAAGGCTTTCAGAGATGAGCTTGCTCTGTTCCAGAAGATCCGGCATCCAAATGTCATCCAATTTCTGGGTGCTGTGACTCAGAGCAGTCCAATGATGATTGTGACAGAATATCTTCCCAAGGTTTTTTGTCCCACAACTCTATGGAACATGATTTCTTGGAAAGTTTGTTGAAGTTTAACAGTAATGTGACAAAATGTTGCTTTCTTGATCTCATTTCGCCATGTCGTGCAGGGAGATCTTTGTGATTTCTTGAAAAGAAAGGGAGCTTTGAAACCATCAACAGCTGTGAGATATGCACTTGATATTGCTAGGTATTTGACGACACTCATGCATTGATTTTATCTGGGTTCTACTGTTTGTAGCATCTAGTCTCACAATCAGCTTTCTTTCCCTCGCTCTACCAAGGGGTTATTTTAAAATTGTGATTTTATTTTGATTGGTGCTTGTGAGTTTTATTAGTTATGTAGAAGATCAGCAGAAACTATAGGATATTTTTCATTATAAAATTTTCATCAATATTTTATACGTACAAATCTAGTTATCCCCTGTTTTCCTTGTTGTATATGTTTGCATGAAAACTGACTTTGGTGAAATATTTAATTTTAAATTATGGGCTGTACATATAGCATGAATGTTAGAAACGTATGTAATTTTTAGTATGTATTATAGTGGATTGGTTGTTTTTAGCTACTATTTTTCGGTTAATCACCCGTTTTAAATTTCTAGAGCACTATGTCGTTCATTTTTTGCCACACTTTACATAGTTGATCTCAAGCCTTCATAAAAGAGGAAGATCGTGTTTGGAAATTGCGGAAAACTTTGAACCCTTTATGGCACATATTAGATGATAAATATGATAAGATTGAGTTAGAAAGTCCACCTTTTAATAGATTCCTTGCCCTAGTAGCTAGCATTTTTAATATAAGGGAAATGGAGAAGAATTTGTCTGAGAATCTAGAAAGTAACAAACTCAAGATAAAATCAACTAAGGCTGTATGATTTTTGTCATATAAGAAGTAAATAAATGAATATATGGATTACCATTGAAGTCTATGCTTAATTGGGTTATGTAATGATCTGATCTTTTGTTCAGTAACATAACTGCATCAATATAGATAGAGAGAAAAATCGAATAGGATCTAAGTGGCTAAATGGTTTTGGCTCACAAATTCTCAGTCCTTTCTATATGACCCACAAAGAAAAAGTTATTAATTTGATGAAAAGGTATTCAATTTATTTTTGAAAGATACCTCCGTCATTGATACATAATTCTCTCAACTGAGCAGTTTTGCTATATAAACTTTCACTGGTTACATGTCATTCATGGAATTTTGTTTTAGGAGTTTTATGACTAACATTTCTCATGGATTCATTCTTGCTGGAGAAAAGTCCGTGGATGTTAAACACAAGAAAATCCATTTAATGTAAATTATATTTAGCTGAGACATTTGTTGGGTTCTGATAATGATGTCTCTGCTCCTTTTTTTCTGTCTTTTGGTCTATTAAGTGTACTCAATACCACTTTTTATTTGAAATTATGCAGGGGAGTGGGCTATTTGCATGAAAATAAGCCATCACCTATTATTCACCGTGATCTTGAACCTTCGTAAGTTTTTTTTGGTTCAGTTATTGTTTTATCCCCAACTGTATATTCTTTTATGTGAAGTCCGTGTGTGTCTGGTTTAATTGTCTGATGCAATCTACACTTTTTTTTATCAATGTTGCTTATGAGTAAGCTAACAGTAATATATTGCGGGATGATTCTGGGCACCTAAAAGTTGCAGACTTTGGAGTTAGCAAGTTGCTGGCAGTTAAAGATGACAGGCCTCTAACTTGCCAAGAAACTTCCTGTGGGTGCTGCTTTTCTTCAGAACTGTCATTAATGCACACTTGAAATATCTGAAATGCTGTATTCTCTTATTCATGGGGCACTTGAAAATACTTTCATTATTGTGACATTTTCCATGTCCTGTTCATTTTCTGAAACTCTGAATTTTTTATTTATTTTTGCTCATAGGCCGGTATGTGGCTCCAGAAGTTTTCAAACAAGAAGAATATGACACCAAAGTGGATGTATTTTCATTTGCACTAATTCTACAAGAGGTAACTATTTTTGTTCCTTCATCTATGCTAATAAAAGCTACACATTATAAAATATTTATGGCAATTGTTATTGTTGCTTTGGTCCATCTATTTTGTTGTATCCATATACTGTATGAGACCTTTCTTGACTACCAGTTGAATTGGCCTACATTGTTTTTCCTTGAAAATCAACTATGTAGAATTTTAATAACCTTTTAACTTGGTTATTTACTTCTCTTTCCCTTCAAAACCCAATCTCTCCAACAATATGATTAGCATGTTTTTCTGCTATCGAGTTTCTACTAATATTTATTGGTTTGATGGAATTATTGTAGCTTTGTGTGAATGTTAATCTGGAGTCACTATTGATGCTTCTTATGTGTTATGTTTTAGATGATTGAAGGCTGCCCTCCTTTTTCTGCAAAGCAAAAAGATGAAGTTCCTAAGGTGTATGCTGCCAAAGAGCGTCCACCTTTTCGAGCTCCAGCCAAGCGTTACTCCTGTGGAATTAGAGAGTAAGTCATCTATGTTTCTTGGATTATTTTTTCAATGTCCAGTGATTTCATTTTCCTGAGAAAATCTAAAGGATGTTAACCTATTTCCTGATCTTAACATGCATCATACAATCTTTTTGTTAATAAGCTTTCTAACTAGCTATACATTATTATGCCAATGTTTGGTAAAAAATTATTGAAAAGTTAATTGACGGTTCAGAAGTAAATCTCTTTCTGAAAGTTGGAATTTATCTGTTAGCTAGATCATTGAAGCAAAAGCATTTGACTAAAGTTAGCTATTGAACTATTTATCATTTTAAAATCACATAAAAAAGAACATGGGTAAATGTATTTTTTATGTAAATTCTAGTTTTTAAAGCAACATTTTATTTTTAGGTAATTATAGTTTTAAATTTTTAGTTAATTTAAAATTCTTATAATTTTATTTGAAATCTAAAACGTTTTATTGAAATATCAAAATAATAGTGTAATATTAAAATAGAATTTTTATTAAGTAAGCAGTAAATAAAGAGTTTCATTAAATACTGAGGATAAAAATGGAATAATAGCAAGTTATAAGCTCAAATGTGACTTCTAAGTAAGAAAATGACAACAACAACTTTATCTGGTTACAACTTGTGGGATAAAGTAGCAAGGATTACATGTTTTTTAATAATTTCATTCAGTATCTTTCTTGGTTTCCTTCTACCTTTTTTTATGGGGCTAAAAACCGTGTAATCTACTCTTTTCACCGAATGTGGTCACTATGCTATTGCATGCATAACTCATTATTATTTTGCTTGTTTTGTGTTATGTTTTGTCCCTCCTCTTGTGTGAGCATGAAACTATAAACAGTACTTCTGATTGAACATAATATTTGCCAATTCTCTCTCTCATTTGATAATGATTCATTACACTGTTTAATTCTGCTGATGTCTAATATAATGATATATGCTTATAGATTGATTGAGGAATGCTGGAATGAGAATCCAGCCAAGAGGCCAACATTCAGGCAGATTATAACAAGGCTGGAGTTCATCTACAACACAATTGGTCAAAAAAGACGTTGGAAGGTTATCCTCCCTCTTACATAACATTCCCCTCTCCCCTGCATAAGATATTTGCGCTTGCATCTGCTTGTTCAAAACTGTGGACAATGGACTAGTTGAGGTCATTATTTGTCATCATATAGTTGAGTGATTTAGGTATTTTAATGGAGGGTACCATCCATAATTTATCAACTAAGTTTACTGTTGGTTGTATGTCAATATAAGCAATTGGCAACTAACAAATTTTCTCCAGCATTGTGCTAAAGGTGGCATTATATTTCATTTATTTGAACAGCTTTGAGTGATTACAGAACATGTGGAGGATTTGTAACATTGACACTGTTCGTAACATGCAGGTTAGGCCATTGAAATGCTTCCAAAATCTGGAAGCCTTGTTGAAGAGACATGATTCAAATGGAAGTAGTCGTGGTTCATCTCGCTCTAAATCCAGTAGAATATAAAGGAGAACAATGGTCTTGTCTTAAAGATGAAGAAAAACAAGCAAATTTGATTTCTTGAGTTGGGGCTCTGCGACTCTTTCACGTGTGTATTTTTCAAGATTCTTCATGCTTCTCCATTATTTCTTTCCAATTACATTATATATAGAATTGTATGTAACATTCTAGGAACTTGCTCCTTCTCATGTACATTATGTATTGTGTATTATGTACCCAGACATTTTTGTTATGTAATTTTTGGTTCTCACTGCAGAACCAAACACACAATAAGATGATAAATAAATACTACTGTTGTTTTTGTTATATAAAAAATAAGTTATAGGATTAAAAAACATATATAATTTTTTTTTCATTTATAAAAAAATAAAAGAAGCAATACATTACGTGAGTAAGTGATCATGGAGAAAAATAGTAACACTTAGGTTTTTGTTTAAATATTTTTTTGTAAGCACTTTTAGAAAAAAAGATATATTTTTTTTTGTAAATTAAAATTAGTCTATAAATAACTTAGTTTGTAAATAATTTTTTTCAAAATCAAAATTTTAATATATGTGTAATGTTGTTTTAATATATAGCGACATTGATTTTGTAGATTTTTTAGTTAAAAATGTAGAAATGGAAATTTACCTTAACAAATTCCAAATGCAACACAAGAAAATAACAGCCATGGTGTTGTTGTTATAGCAGCACTGCCCCATTTATTTTCTTTAATATATATAAGAAACATTTTGGTGGTGCAAATAGAAACACCTGACATAATTCATTTACAAGAGTAAATGGGTCATTTTTTTGGGGTTCAATTTTAAGAGAGGCATTAGGTTTAGGACTGTTTCTCTCCTGATAATTCACAATATAGACCAAAAATACCATTTTGTCCTTTAAAAAATAAATTATCATTATAGAATTTGAAAGTTATTTTTAGATATAGAAATATGTTCTAAATTTTACAATGTATTTTTTTTTCTATTTGTATATTCTGAATTATAGAATTCAAAATATATTTTTAAATATTTTTTAATTTATAATTTTTAGATAGTAGAATTTGGAGGTATTTCTGAATCTAGAAATATTTTTTTAGATTCTATAATCCGAAATTTATTTTGCAGATTCGGAAATACCTTTCAAATTCTATAGTCTAATAAAGTTCTTATGCATTATCTATATATTTTGAAATAGAAAACATCAATAAATAAAATAAAATGCATTTTTAAGTATTTTAAGAAATATGATCGTACCAGAAGAAGCTATGGTACAGGAAGAAACCTAAGTATAAAAATAAGGGTATGGGCCTTTTAAGGGTTTTTGCTCTCTGTTTTGGGTGGGCGTGGGATTAGATTTGGAGACGTTGACAAAAAATATGTTTTGTTAGATCCAAGGGGGTAAGGGAATGTTGCTGTCTCCAAATATAAATAAATTTGAACATTTTTTATAAGTAACTACTAACAATCCCAGTAAAAATATCACTGTTTGAATATAATGTTAGGATACTAGTAGTTGTAAAAAAAATTCCTTAGAACAATATAAATTTAATTATATATTATTATTAAATAACCTTTAATTAATTTAGAAGGAAGATCATCACCATAAAGGCAATAATATCCATAGGAAAAAAAAGCAGTTCATTAAAAAGAAAGAAGAGAATTTATTACAAAGGAAAAAGAATCATACTATAATAATATCTGCCCTAATATCCTACGTATATATGTGTCTTGACCTGGTTCAAAAACTTCAAACAATTACTATTTTGAATAACAAACAGCATCCAGTTATGTCAAAGAATTATAAAATTGTCAACAATAGGAGGGAGAGTTAAGCTTTGTGTTCAAAAGCCATGCATGTTATTAGAAAGTAACTAGTTTTTAATTTTCAGTTAAACTTGTTAACTAAAACTCATTTTGATGATGAGAAAGAACTATGAAATCGTGGATATGATGGATTGACTAGAATTCAATGTGTTGTTGGTTATGGTTATTAGATTTCCGAGAATTCACGTGGATGAGAAACCAAATAATATAATATCACGTGATTTTTCATTTGATGAATTAGCACCAAACACCCAACCTCAATTTCTTCATGTTTTTCTCCAAATTAATTGTGGCTAACGATAGTGATCTTAAGTTCCCAAAATTGTGTCACGGATGATGTTTGAATAGGTCCTCTTCTGAGTTGTAACAGTGAATCCTCTTACCAACTGTGGGAGAAATTCAATATAGTTCATTCCGTACTCAATAAATAATTTCTTTATTTCCTTTCCAACTTTTATAGCAAATTTAATATGTAACGAGAAAAAGGAAGATTTGTTTTTTCCTGAAACGGCTTACACTGTTTTGGTTTTTCTTTACCATTACCTATCACTCTTGCATATATCTAGATTTTACGCGTTCACCTACTCAATTTATATGCTTTGACAATAAAGTGTAACTTTTTTCTTAATTCTCCAACCTCTCATGCTATTTTATATTAGACTAAAATTTACTCTAGCTTTTTTAACTTATTTTTTTATATATATTTAGTTTGATCTCTTAGCAATAAAATATCTGGATTGGTCCTTTGAATTTTTAAAATTAAGTTTCGTTTTTTCTGTTATGAAGTTATTACTTTTGTTAGTGATTACAAATAAAAATGTTGATATAATATTAATATAAAATATTTAGAACAACCCTAGATAGAGAGAAAACACTTCAAGTAAATTAAAAATAAGATACCCCGCTTACAAGAAATATGATTAAAGATAAAATAAAATAAAATAAAAAACTTTCACATTACAAGAAAATCATTAAATAATCTTCTGTATTTTAGGTGTTAATGGTTATTCATGTTTGGTTGTTAGTCTTCGGTCAGAGAGGGAGGATACCTACAAAAGATTTTTCAATGCTCAAGTCAATGTTTGATATATATGGTGGTTGAGAGTGATAAATGTTATTAAAATGTGTACCTTAGCATGATGTTGATCAACCTATTTATAAGGATGAGTTGTGTCATTGTGCTAGTGAACCTAGATTAGCACAAATTCCATGGTTAATTCTTGTATTATTCTAACACTAATTTCGAGTTCTTAGCTAATCTCTTCTTAACTTGTCCTTATGATGTCAAGGTGTACTCATCCAAGTAGTTAGTCATGGTATAGGTTGAGAAGGTCTCGACACTATGTAATACAAATAACAACTAATTTAGAGACACAACATAATTAGTTATTATATTTACTAAGTTATATACCATTTTATAAATTATAAAATTATTGATATCTAAAGTAGTTTCTATTAATAATAAAAGTTTAGAAAGTAGTTTCTAAATAGATGTATAACATTAGGTGGCTCTAGATTTTAGCTACTAATTACTTTATATTATAAATTAGTCACTAATTTAATTAAAAAATAATTTAGAATCTAAAGTAGTTAGTAATTAAAATCTTAATAACTAGTATTAGATTATAATTCAGAAATTACTTCATATATTTTTATTAATAATAGAAAAACTACTTTAGATACAAATATTTTTTTAGCGTATAAAATAGTATATAAC
>Ga0123341_1005214_pt1 | contig 11559 bp, 10 predicted proteins | sample Turbeapinknodule_FD_89959 | JGI IMG/M metagenome (GOLD analysis project Ga0123341, IMG submission 89959) | Root nodule microbial communities of legume samples collected from Mexico - Turtle bean Mexico pink nodule | ecosystem: Host-associated > Plants > Roots > Nodule | place: Mexico: Nepantla... | reverse complement strand
CTATATGCATGTGTTTGTTTTAGATAAAATCTTATTTTTTTTTTCAGTAAAAAAAGTAAAACAGAAAAGAAATATATTTCATTAGTTCCCTCCAGATCCGGTGAGATAGGAAGTAATTTCCCTCCAAATCTTTATCGCCCTAATCTCAACTCGCGATCCCCTTTCCTTTATTCCCAATTCCCAAAACCCTATCCAATAGATCACACCAACTCAGCTCGATTCTCTCCAGATGGACGCCACTGTCATGGACTGCAGTCCTTCCTCCAATGCCGCCCCGCCCCGCCGCAGTGGTCGCCGGAAGATGGTTCAATCGACGCTCTTCCCTCTCAAGCCACCGGAGCCCGTTGAGAAGAACGACAAAGAGGACGAACGCGACGAGGATCACTCTGAGGCTGAGAATAACAAGAAGAAGAGGAAGAGGTCCAAGGCAAAAGCCACTCCTCCCAAAAAAGGTTCTTCTAAGGTAGTTCCTTATTCTCTTATTTTCTTCTTTTAAAGCTTGAACTTTTTTTTTCTTTAGAAGCCTTACTTATGAAATTTGTAAGGTTTATCTCTCGTGCTTAATAATGTCATGGTGAAATTCAAGTGTTGCTGGATAAGTTGACATGCATTGAGAGGAGAGAATCGAGGACTTCAATTTCTGATTGTGCTTTTGGTTTTGTTATTTTTCCTCTACAAGCAGAGCCCCGCGCCAAAGAGAAAATCAACTGCTAATGGTACTAAGGGATTAACTTCGCAGCAGGTGTTAGTTAATTCCGATCAGGTTAAGGCACCCGTGTATGATTTGTTTCTAGAGGCAAAATTGTCTGCTGAGGTTAGTGTCTTTGGTTTTGCACTGTCTGTAATAGCTTCGTTTGCTCTCGTGTGGTTTAAATTGTGTGAAATTACAAAATTAGGTGAATCTTGTGAATGCTCTAAATATAAAAAGACATTGGCCTGAAATTTTCCTTGTATTGTTGTTTTAACTTCAGTTTCACATTTTCATTGTCAATAAACTGTGAAAATACAGTCAATGACATTTGTGTATTTTGAAACTTTTTTTTAACCAGGAAGATTCGAGGATGTATGCAGGACGTCAGGTACATCCTTTTTTTTCATTATGGAAGGAGGCAAAAAAAGTTCCTGATGTGAGTGAATCAGGAAGTAATTTACCAACAGCTAAGAGCAAGCATAAAAGGGCTACTTGTGGCCCTATTCATGTATTTGAGAATGTTAAGGTATGTTACTTTTGGCTGGGAGCCGGGGTGTGTTTGTGTGTGTCTCCCTCTGTACATATAGTTGGTGTTTGGGTTTTGAATTCTGTAGCATCATATTATTGAGTTGGGTGTAAAATTTGTTCATGCAGGATGATACCTCATCTATTGACTGGAGAAACTGGACGTTTATGGGGAATACCACCTCTATGAACTATGGTCAAGAGAGTCCAAAGTCATCTGTTTTGGAGGGTTCCGTTGAATCCTTAAATTTTGATAAGCTTCACAGTTCTTTGAATCCATCGGGCGTTTCAATTTCTCAGAATGCCTTATCTTCAGATAGACTTTCTATAATTCCGAAAAAACTGGAAGAAGCATCAAGTCCAGCTTCCCTAGTAGAGAAAACATGTCTGACGTGTGAAAATGCTGAACTGGTATGTCATTTCTTCTATATTTTTAGTGAATCACTTCTGTAGTTCTGTCACCAGTTACATACTCTCTATGCATAGCTGTAGTATGTTTGTAATCCATTATAGCTAGTTTAGAGGGTGAAGGGTACATTCTTTTTTGTCTAAATTTGTTGTTGACTGTTGGCCAAAAATTGTTAAGGACATGGAGGTGGATGAATCTGCTCCTACAACTGTGCAAGCTGGCATTTTTAGAAAGTCTAAAGATACTGAACCACCAAGTAGATTTCTTCAAGAAAGGTTAGTAGAGGCATGGCACATGCCACCCAAGTATCTTTATGGAAATACCATTTTGTACATTTGTCAATGGCCCATTATAGATAAATATACTGAAACCTTTAAATGTTTATATAAATAACCAAGATTAAATATGAATGCACAGTACTTTCTTTGGACACTTGATTACTTAGCAATTTTTATTATTGATGCTTGGCTATATGATTGACAACATACTTAAAATAAGTAATTTCTCATTATCTAAGCCCCTATATACGTATAACTTTCTCTCTCTCTCTCTATATATATATATGTTCATTTCATGCATTTGCAAATTCTAAGTAATTCCTCTTGCTGCAATTTAACAGCTGATAGTCATGTATACAGTTGGTTATCTGTTTATCAAATTTGTTGAAATTTAACCCTAATATTTCTCTATCTCTGTCAGAGCTAAAAGACCATGTTTATTATTGAATCAAAGTAGTTGCCAGAAGCTCACAGAATGAGAAGTAACTTATTTCATAAACTATATTTTTTATTTATTTATGGTTATGACATAATAAGGAGTCTCCCAGGAGATAATTTGTTCACTTATGTTGAAATCAACTCCACTGATGCTTAGTTATGAAAGATGCATTCTGTCAAAGTTGCTTCATTTTGATTCAATATAATGCTTTGCAATTGTCTACCTATGTCTTTATCTTTTCCACTGGCGAGGCTAGGACTGTTTTTTTGGATCCAATCAAGAGAATCTTATGTCTAGGAAGTTATGTGTCCTAACTGATTGATTGACTTATTTGAGATCATATTGTGGCTTAAAGCAAAATGGTTTCAGATAGTTCTTGGTATCCATTTTGACAGTCAGGGTTTCCTGATGACAGCAAAGCAATTACTTATGCAATTCTTGACTCTCTTTATCTTAGCCCACTGTCTTGTGTACTTGTGATCTTTGAGCTGTTAAGCACTGGGATTTATCAAATGTAAATGAGAAAATTAATTATACTCTGTTGCTCATTTTTTAAAAACTGACTTCATTTTTCAGTTCAATATGTTTAAGACATATATAGGATGTTTATTCCTTAATAGTGAGTTTGACCTTGTATTCTGCCATCTGCATTGCAGTATGAGATCATACTACCATAGTTGTGTAGATATGGAGGAGTGCAACTTATGGACATACAAATACATGCCAAAGAAGGCTGTTGAGGTAATTTTTTAAAAATATTAAGGTTGCATGTCTTTTCAATTTTATAATCTTAATTTCTGCATTTTTTCGTTGTGATTTTTTAGGTATGTGGGAATGATAAATCTGTTAATTTATTGAGTGACTGGCTACATTGTTGGCATGAAAGGCGATATAAAAGCAGGAAGGATAATGCTGACATGGATAAAAGTGACATGCAAAATGTTGAAGATGACGACGATGATTATAAATGTTCTTATAGTGACTATGATTCGGAAGATATAAATGAGAAGGATTCCCTGCAAAAAGTTCTTTTAATTACAGGGCCAGTTGGGGTGTGTAAATCTACTTCAAAACTTTTGCATACAATTTATATGAATTGTTGCCTATGTACCTCATTTATGCATATACTGATGGCTACTATTATTCTATAATGTAATGGTCAGTTTCTGAATTTAATATTAAAAATTTAAAGTATGGCAGAGTAAATTTAGGATAAGGAGATTTTTTCAAATAGAGCTTATTTCAAGTGCATATTGAACCCAGTATAATCATGGGAAAGTGGAGTTTAGATGATAGAAAATCTGAAAAATAATAAAAACCATGGGTAAATAAATCCTAAGCTACTTGATCACATGGTTGAAAAATGTCATTTCTGAACAGAGTAGAGAGTGGCAATTTTTTCATTCCTTTTACTTGAAAGCCACCAAAGCAAACTAGATCTGGTTCTTCTTATATTCTATCAAAAATTTCAAGAATGCATAGAAGCTTGTGGATTTCTCTGTGGCTTATTAGTTGCAAACAACTCTCTGCATGCACTTGCACTATTTCTGCTACTAGTGTTACGGTTATTACTTACTAATGATCTTTTACCTCGCCAAGGTTAATCTGACAATAGCCAAGTCCCTATTTTCTTTTTAGTTATTTATTATTGATTTTTGAACCTCTGTCTCTATTTTTCTTTTTCAGCAATTAGTTTCCTCTATCTCTATTTTTGAACCTGTGTATGCTCATAATAGTTAGGAAAAGATCATTAATATTAATTTAATCTGAGTTCTACGTATCATGGACGTAGGAAGGTTGATCTTTGTTTTTCATGGTCAACAAAAGTTATTTTGCATAAAATCTAATCGTCACTATTCATACCTTCTAAATGCTTCTTTCTTTGGATAACTTCATCATAGTTGCAAAGCATTATCATTATTTAACTTTATCTAGAACCAGTTTTTTTTTCCTGCATCAACACTTCCTGTTCTAGTTGGTAGCTAAATATAAGTTTGATATTGCAGAGTGGCAAGTCTTCAGCAGTCTATGCTTGTGCCAAAGAGCAAGGGTTTAATATTTTAGAGGTATCGCAGTTAATTAATATTTTTTTAATGTATGCTTATAAACTGATATACTTTGTAGTAATATTATTTATTAATGGATCCCATGGTCCTGTAAATAGCCACCTTAAATTTTTTTATAAGTATTACTAAAGATCATGCAGTGACTATTACCCAGATTTGAATTTAGCCTGATGAAGTGTGAATTTAAGCTTGCTCTTTTCTGCCTCATGGGAAGAGTGGTTGTCTGAAAATGGCAATTTTTGGTTTAAAACAACGAGAAAAAATGGTGGAAACAATTTCTTGTATTGCCCGTTGCTAGTCTAGGCTTCATATCTAGTTATTGAGTTGAGAAGCAAATGTACCCAATATATTTGTTCCCCTTAAAACATCTACTAGTTAAAAGATTTATTCTCCTTGTTATATATCTGTCTTTTCAACAATGAATATGGCCAAATTTAATTATGGTTCATGTTGTTTTAACAGATCAATTCATCACATTCTAGAAATGGGACTGCTATCAGGAACTTGGAATATACTCTTACTTCACATGGGTTCAAAAGGTTTGCTAACTTATTCTAACAATGCTAGCTGATATCTTCCAATCTTCTGGAGCTATGTAATTTTAACGAACTGCTAATGTCTTACATTTATTTTTACTTTCGTGCAATATTGTCGGATTAGTTGAGTGTTATATTATTTTAGGAGCATTTCAAATTTCTCAGGAAATCAATAGGCCATTGAACATGGGAATGTAGATGCCTTCGTTCAACTGTTATTGATAAACAATACTGTATGCCAAGTTGCAAAAAGCAATTTGTCATTAGTTGGAGATTCAAGAGTATAGTAGTGTGATTATCCAGTAGGCGAGGATTAGAGTAAAATTTTGATGTTAAAAAAGTGAGTAAAATAGTTAAACAACTCTATGAACTAAGCATGTGATAGTGGTGTTGGAGTCCCTAGAGACCTTGGGTTGTAGGTTTTTGATGTGTGGACTAGATTGGTGTAAAATAACATGTTCACTGAATTATTTTCATGTAACCCCAATGTAATTGATTACAATAGAGGCATTTGTTTTCCAGAAGCCTTGAACATATTTTGTAATCAATTACAACATAAAGTTACTCTTATTCAAAAGAACAAAACTCTTACGTAAGTGTTTATGAAATCTTTGTAACCCATTAAATTTTTTGAAAATCATCTCTTAGCCAAGAAATAATTTCCTTACTTACGGAAACTGACTATTGATTTTATTTTCTAAAACTCTTTCACTTTAAGTATTTTAAGGGTATCTTTGGACAAACTTCTCTCTAAAAACTTATTGGAGAGAAAAATACTCAGAGTAAAATGAAATTGACTTTTTCATTAGTTAAAATTAGCTTATGTGCTAGTTAAAAATAGAAATTTGAAGAAGCTCCGAGAGTTTTTATAAATTAGCTCGTGCATGAGCTTATTTGAACATTTGAAAGTCAACTTAGTTTTTCTTTTTCTTTTTCCCTCCTAGAAGTTTCTATGAAGAAGTTTGTTCAAACAGACCCTAAAATTCCTTCCTTTGTCTTAAAAAGTTTTCTTTTAAATCTCCTTGTTGCAATCTACCTCAACATAGTTTTTAAGTTTGTCGTTGTGAGAAGCCAAAACAATTCTTGAAGGCTTGTAGCTTTTGCTTCTTTCTTCAGTCACTTTTCATTCTCCATTTTATGTGCAAAAACTGGTTCTTTCCTTCTTCAATCCTCTCTGAGACAAGCTAAAATGTCTAGGTCTAAGTAAAATAAGGGTGTGATATTTATTAGTCTTCACTGTTACATGATGTGCCTTGATTCATTTGTATTTAAGTAAAGTCAAGTTCCTCCATAATAGAAACTTCTATCAACCTGTTTTGTGATAATATTTGATGTGTATATATTTCAGGCAATCAAGAAACACTGCAAGTTCACATAAGACCTCTATAAAATTGCCCCAAGCTCCGGCTATGCTCAGTGGTAAAGCTGCTGATGAGGCTAATGGAGTGGATGAACTGTTAACCATATCCGATGATGAAGCTCATAGCCCTAGTGGATCAACATTAAAGTTACATGGTGAAAATGATGATACTAAAAAATATAATGTCCATCCTCTAGTTCTAGTTGAGGACGTGGACATCCTTTTTGCTGAAGACCGTGGATGTATTGCTGCCATACAACAGATTGCCGAGACTTCAAAGGGGCCAATTATATTGACCAGTAATAGTAAGGCGACTGGTTATAATGATGCATTTTTTTCTTAACTCAGATTTTCTCAGATTTCATATTTATGACATATTGTTGTACATTAGGTGATAATCCTGGTCTGCCACATAAGTTTGACATTCTCCATGTTCCATTCGTGTTGCCATCGCCAAAGGAATTGCTTTGCCATTTGTACACTGTATGTTTTTCAGTTTATGTTCAGGCAGTAAAAGAAATTTGTCCAAATTTAAATTAATGTTATATGAATAACCTGTAGGTTTGTCTCACTGAAGGAATCAACATCCATCCTCTTTTACTAGAGAAGTTTATACATTCTTGTGATGGAGATATCCGAAAAACCATTATGCATCTTCAATTCTGGTTTCAGACTAAAACATTTCAAAAAGGTATACATCACAGACTTTGGTTCATTTCTGTGTTTCTAGACTATATTAGTTTGTTGTTAGTTGTACACGTCAAAGCAAATATTTGCTATATGCATTTTGACTTTGGAAAAATATTTAAAAGGTGAATGTGGCTACATTTAAGGGTAAGATAAAATGGACTAGAAAAAGCAGTGAAATTAATTGAACCACTATTTATTGCCAAGATAGATTCATTTTGTTTGTATAATTATGGATTTATTTGTCTTCCTTGGCCTAGTCATGATAAACTTTGTTTTTAAATCATCACCAACACGTAATCATTATTCACCCCTGCCCCCTTTTCTTCTTTATCTTTCTTTTACTGTTGGGGAAGTTGCTTTAGTTAACATGATTTAAAAGTGTTTAGGAAGTGATTATAAGAAGTGTGGAGTATTTAAGAATGTTTGTTGTAGTCATCTAGTATTTTAGCACAATAATCTGTTTTTAATCTTGCGAGTGAATAATTTTCTCCTTTTCTTTTCACTCCCCGTTTTTCCAACTGTTTTGACTCCATTTTGGTAGATTTTCCCCTGTTTGGTCTTTCTAAAAACATACAACTTTAAAAGCGGTTTTTTTTGTTATTATATTTGTGTTTAGAAATTAATATTGGAATATGATGTAATTTGTAATTCCCATCTATCTTCTTGCCATTGTATTGATTTACAAGACCTTATGATTTCCCCCATTGCTGTATAGATGAAAAGGCACAAACAGGTTATGGCTCACTTCCATTTGATCTTGAGCTTGGCCATCAGATTCTACCGAAGATAATGCCCTGGGATTTTCCCTCAGTGATATCCGAACTAATTGAGATTGAAATAGCCAAACCAACAAATATAATTGAAGAAAACTCCAAAGGGTTAGTTACAAAAGATCTTCACTTAAGTGAATGGCAAAAAGATTTAAATGTGAAGTATATGGAGACTGATGATATAGAGGCCATGAAGGTGGAGATGATTAAGAGGAATGGATCGTACTATGAGCTTGAAATTCCACATAGCACTATTTCTGAGTTTTCCAATTCTTCTGGTTCCCCACTTGCATCCTCTAGGCATAATGGGCGAAGGAAACTTGTAGTTATGACCTCTGAGTCTGAGGACGAGGATTCAAATAATGGGTATCCTGTAGACTCCCATGATGAAGCTAATAACAGACAACTGATGAAAGAAAATAATCGCAGTCCATCAGAATTTCATTTAAATGGGAACTACCCCGACACATCAGTTCACAGAATAGTTTGTCCCGATTTGGAGCATTCAGAGGAGGAATATTTTAAATATTCAGAAACGGCTGATGGTACATACTTAAATGAAACATGTAAATCACTAGATGTATCATGTGTGCCAGAATCAACGTTTGTTCCTGAAACTGAAATTGAAAATGGAACAGAGACAATGTCTGGAGCCGTGTCTTGTGGTCCTGCTAACCCTCTTGTTAGGCTTCGAGAAGTATCTGTGAATAATGAGTTGAAACCATTCAATTTCAATGCTCGTAGGCGCTTAACAAAATTGTCCCAGAATCCAGATTTGTTGGCGGATACTGAAATTCCAGACCATTCTCTTGAAGGGGTTCAGCATGATGTTCAAGATGAACATACTGAAACAATTGTTAAAGTGATGGATGAGTGCAGTCGAATTGATTTCAAACTAAAGCCAACATTGTCGCAGTCCAATCCATTAGACGAGACAGAAAAGATTCAAAACGTGTGGAGAGATCTCCGTGATCGTCGAGTGGATTTAAGACAGCATTCTATCTCAGAAGAGCTTGGTGCTTTTCAAGTTGTTAAACTTGCTAGTGGACTGTGCAATCTAGTTTCAGATGCTGACTTGTTTCCAAAATGGGTAACTGCCTTTTTCAGCTGAAAATAAGTTTTTCTTACTATATGTATTTGGCACGAAATTATGATAATATATGCATATGCAGGATATAATGGAGCCTTCAACGTTCCTTTCTAATGAAGCCGCATCAAATGGGTATTGTGGAGAAATGATGTCCACTGTGGCTGAGCATGGGTTTTGCTTTTACGCCAAGCTTATAGCAGATGAAGGATCAAAGTTGGGTTGTGCAAATTCTGTTGATATTGCCTCTGAGATGTTGGCTTCCTCCACTGATATTATGGCATTAGGGAAATTATCCCGACAGGATTTCCCGAAAATGAAAGCTTTCCATACTGGAAATGAAGTAGAGTGGAACACCCAAATAAATAATATGCAAAAGAGGTATTTCGCCTTGCCTTTCATCTCTAATTAATATTCAATTCCTCTCGTGACAAATTTTCTTGTGATTTTTTTCAAAACAATTTTCTGTATGTCTCTCAATGTCAAACCTTACTATGGGAGCCTTTAATACAGTGAAAAGAAAAGATCTCTGATCGAGGTCATCCAATCCATTGCTCCCGCAAGAACATCCTTGGCATTAAAAGGTTGTGCATTCAACGAATATCTATCTTCATTACGCCAAATTTCAAGGTCTGAAGCTTTCCGCATTTCAAAAGAGACCGAAAAGAAGAGAGGACGAAGGTAAATCTCGAGCATTTCAGTTTATTTTGATTTATTCTAAGTTAACCAGGTTTCCTTAAATAGTTGCCCAACTACGTTTCAATGCAGGGTACGGGGCGTTCAGCATTACTTGAGCACATTTACCAAGTTGTCTCCAGAAGATATATCTTTGGTGACCGATGGTGATCTGTACAGAAAAAATTCTTCCCAACATACATAGGAGGCAATTTATAACTTCTGTATAGGTTTAATAATACACAAGCCAGCTAAAAGAGCGTGTTGACGTTTGACATAGGATAGGTTCACGTAATTTGTTTTTGCCTACGATTATTTTGACGGGCAAAGGTTGTAAATTGATCTAGAGGAGTGACAATAACAGCAGAGGAGGAAGGAGGAGTTAACCCAATTATTAATAATCATTTTTCATCTTTGCAAAGCATAAATTAGTTTCTGTATGAGGAAAAAATGCATACGGGTAGGAACTATATTGTATTCATGCTCGGTCATATACCTGTGAAAAGCAATTTAAGGGCTATTCAGCAGAAGGGAAAAGTTTGCGTATATGAGAGAACTATGATTCAACCTTATAAGATGCAATAGACCTTAATAATAATGAAATATCTTCGGTGATCACATATTGTAATAAAATAAAAAATAATTAATTGAAAAAGAAATGTTTTATAGATAGTTCTAAGTAATTAAGTTAAAGAAATTTGAATCAGAAGGTTTAACCAATTTCAGTTGACTAAAACCCTTTAGTTGGTGCATGTATTGTATGAGTATAAAATACTGCACACTAATAAAGACACATGGATATGCGATTTCATACTTTCATTCTGTACAGCGACCAAAATATCAACACCGACACCACGCATATAAGATATATTTTTCTTTTTATTAAATTGACAAAACTATACCATTTTAGTTATGCGGATTATTATTACTATTTGTTTTAATTGCATTCTTAACTTTAATGCTAAAGTCTTATTTTATGTGATATGCGTGTTTTTTCTCTTGCCGTGTCAGTTTTTTACATTAATTTATATATTTATTTTAGTTTATCTAAATATTTATGAAAATTAAAGATACTGTTTAAACTTTTCTATTGAATTGTGGATAATCCGAAAAAAAGTTTCAGTCCTGACTTTGCCTGCAGTGAAGGACGAAATAGAGAAAGAGAACTGAAACACACGAGAAATAAAAAGGTTATTGTATTTGATAGTGAAAAAAATAAGTACTCACGTCTTTTTTTATTTCTATCATAATTTTTATGTTTTTATTTTATATAAAAAAACCTGTATTTTCATCTTCTTCACACGGATCTTGAAATGGTAATAGGGTGATCTTTCCGTTAGAAAGGCCACAAATACAAATTTGAATAGTAATGAAATAATGATTGAAAAAAATTTGTTTGAGAACAAAAAAGTAAAACACATATACTTTGAGAACTATTTACTGTTAATGGTGTAAGGATATGAGTTCCCATTATAAGGTCTTAAAAAGTGTTGGTGTGTACAGATAGAGCAATATGATTCCGTTTTTATTTTATATTTTTGTACCATTGCTTTTGGCATACCAAACCTGCCACTCCCCAGGCTTGACCTTCTCAGTCTCCACAGAACTTTGGTGGCATAGACAGCCATAATTGCCATCACTGCATTTTACTTTTGGTTTTCTTTTTCCTTTTTCAATCTCATCACCATCCATTTGGTGATGGGTATATATGCAAGAGTGACAAAGAAAAAGTTAATTTTGAAATAAAAGTTGACACTTAAATAATCAGTTTTTTTTTATAAAAAAAAACTTTAAACTCTAAACTTAAATAACCAGTTCACATATTATAAATTATAATTGACTTAAATTTAAAGTTTATTTTTTAATTTGTTATAGCCATTTAGAGTTATTTTAGTAAGAATTTGTATCATTTATAATTATATAGTTATAGCATGAGTTAACAATTTTAACTGTGAATTAAATATCTTACATCATCGACTAGAGATAAATAAATTTAATAATATATAAATGAATATAAACTTTACATAGTATAT
>Ga0123341_1005212_pt1 | contig 11561 bp, 6 predicted proteins | sample Turbeapinknodule_FD_89959 | JGI IMG/M metagenome (GOLD analysis project Ga0123341, IMG submission 89959) | Root nodule microbial communities of legume samples collected from Mexico - Turtle bean Mexico pink nodule | ecosystem: Host-associated > Plants > Roots > Nodule | place: Mexico: Nepantla... | reverse complement strand
GTAATATTTCATATTAAAATATAGGCACTTATGAGGATTTATTGCTAATTTACATATAAAATAATCCCTAATTTATGAATTTATACCTTTTTACATTTTTTGTTATTTTTTATGATCTTTATTTGCATAAGAGCATTTTATTCATAAATTTGGTGTGAATTGCAGGTTTCTAGGAAAGATTGAAAATTTGGATACAAGAGGAATGATTTGAGCTAAAAAGATTGATTCTAGGACTAATGTTCCGTGGATGCTTCGTAATCGATGGAATACCTGTCTTAATTACTGTGGGAAAATCAGGTTTACGGTTACTCATATTTTCATGAAGGGAATACGTGTGTTGATAAGTTGGCTAATTTAGGATTTATTTATAGTGAAGCCTTTCATTTGTATAATAGGCTTCCATATAGTATGTTCTTAGAAATCTTTATGAAAAGGTATACTCTACCTATGTATCATTTTTAATAACATATGGGTTTTGGTCTAGTCCCCTTTTTTTTGCATTTTTTTAATAATAGTTTTTTGATTTAATGGTAACATAAAAGCTTTTATAAAAAAATAAATAATAACTCTTTAAAATATTCTGACCAACAATAAAAGAGCAGAGTGAGTACTTATAAATAATAATATTTTCATTATCTAGAAGAAATTAAACGTTCAGATTAGCATCATGAGATCAAACACTAGAGCATCTTATTGGAGCACTACGTAGGTGGAGATACTCGAACATGATTACATACCATTTAAACACACACTCAAGCAGTTGGATAAGAGGCATTTGTAGCAATTCCACATAAACCTTCCTTGGCACGTATATCTCGCTTCATCCTTATGTAGCCTTTCTCACCCCATTCAGTTCCCCATGAATTCTTTACTAGCCAATACTTAGGACCATCACCAGCTTTTCCATAACCAACCACTGTAACAGAATGATCAATTTCAGTCCCACACTTTCCTGTAAATATCCCACTTGAATAAAACTGGAAAGCAGATCCTCCAGCTTCAACATAAGCTGACACTGGTTGATGTGCCACAGCTTTCAGGAGTGCCTTTTCACTATTACCAGGAACTTTCTCGTACCCTTTGATCTTAGCTACACCATGACTTTCCTTCTTAACCTTACAACTCTTTTTAACTCCTTTGTAGGGGTAGTGTGTTTCACTTGCTATTCCTCCCTTTTTAGCAAGAAATTCAAAGGCATCTTCCACATAACCACCATTGCATCCGTCGCTGTCACCTCTAACACAATCGACTAGTTCTTGTTCTGACAGGGACACCAATTCACCTTTAGTTATATGATGGAGACCCTCAATTGTAGCAACAGTTGAAAATGCCCAACAACTTCCTGTTTGCACAAACAAAACCAAGTTGATATATATTAGACATTTCTTAATGGAGCACCAATGGAATCTTACGACAGATGGAAAACAAAATTTTACCACATGTGCCTTGGTCCTTGATTGAAGTAACAGCACCTCTTTTCCTCCAGTCCACGGTAGCGGGAATCTTAGTGATACTGTCATACCTAAACGATGTTTCTCTTGCTCTCCACACTCTTCGTTCCTTCCTCTGACCATTAGTCAGCAAAGCCTTGAATTCTTCACTGTGAAGGTCAGCAAATTTGTTAATGCTAAGGTTGAAAGGTTTGTCCCCAGCAGCATTGAAGGACTCAATGAACTGCACATTGTTCTTGAATATTTGGAACCGTTTTTCCCTCTCAGAAGCATCCTTGTAAACCTTACCATACTGAGTCATCCACTTCTCATGTCTCTCTGATGAGCTGGCCTCAGGCAACCTGCGAGACATTACATAGCATGTCCACAAAGTGAAAACAAGGAACAGAACTAAAACATAGTTTTTGCTAAATGAACTCATCTTGTAATGACAGCTATTGGATTTAGAGTATAGGTTTGTTGAAGTATTGTTACATGGACAAAATAAAGTTGGTTTAGTCTGGAGCAAAGGCTGTTGCAAAACTATGGGTAATTTATAGTGGCGAGACACCAGTGTTTCATGTAGTGCATGAAATAGTTATCATACCACAAGCTCATTTGATTTCCTACTCAGATTCTTAATTACCACAACTGAACAACGTGTGACATGTTAATTTGTTGGAGTCACGAAGTCAACATTCAACTAAGGATCCTTTTCCAGTCCACTTGATTCAGATTTCGGTGACCACAACGACCCTTTCTCATTCCTCTACTTTGATATCCAACGAAGAAAAAACTTACCACCTTTCATACCTCTAAAAGAAGTTATTATTATTCACACCAAAACTAGTTATTATTATTATAGTGTTTCCTTTCTCCCATTTAATGTTTACCTCTTTATTCTTCTATATTTTACTCATATCTTTTATGCTCTTTTTTTATTTTCAAAACTTTATTATGAACCAGAATACAATGTGTACTCAGACCAAAAGTTTCACAAGCAAAAATTACTAACCTTTAATTTTATCTAAAATTTATTTTGAAAATATAGACTGGCTATTCACAACGTTTTGAGGAGGATGAAAAATAAATACTAGCTACTGAGTGGGTTATCATTCTTAGTTTTAAATGAATTTCAAGATCTAACACTTGTCATGTTCTGAAGTTGAAAGCATCCATGAAGTAAAGAGAAATATCTTTGATGACAAATCTTATTACACATATAATTTATAGTCTATTATCTCAACACGCGTGACTAACAAATCCTACACTTCTACATAGAGTAGAAAGCTCAGCCTTTTCCTTCTCATTTACAAACTAAACTAGATGTAATGATAATGAGTAATGGTATATTGACAATCCATATTTTTTATACAACCACATTACAACCCTCAATATTATAATTTTAATATTTTTTCATATCATTTAATTACAAATTTACCTTTTATTATATATATATTTATATCTAAATCCATCACATCAAGGATGGTATACAACTCTCAATTGTCAAAGTATCATTTCTTGTAATATAAAACTGCAGGATAATCAATATGCATGTACAACCACACTGCAAATGACATTGCTTAGGATAGAAATATTTGATAAAAATCTTCCTTCCAATAAGTACCAAAACACATGAAATAATGTAGTACAAAAACACACCAAATATATCTAGTAGTTGTAAAAGTTAGGAATTGAAATGTGACTATTAAAAATTAAAAAAAGTTGAGCAATCAATTAATAAAAAAGACTCACATTATTGTTTTAAGATTTTTTTTACTAAAGATAATATTGTAGTATCTTATATAGATTGATTCATGAATCATTGATATATATTTTTTTGATAGCTCTTCTTTCCCAAGACCTCATATAAAATATCCTTCACTTTTGCATAGTTGAGATCCTATCCAAAATAAGCGCAACACACAATCTTTGTATTCATATCTTATCACAACAAAGACAATGAAACAAAAATATAGGGTAATTATGATAAACTTTGTTTGATGCCTTGTTTTTGTGTATAGACGGTCTTCCGATAGATCGTCTAGTCTTTGTATGGATGATCTTTCACTAGATCGTCTAGTCTTTGTATGGATGGTGTTCCACTAGACCGTCTAGTTTTCGTATAGGTGGTCTTTCGCTACACTATCTTGTTTGTTTGAGTACATTGTTTAGCGTTAGATCTTCTAATTTCTTTGTTCTCACTAGATCGTCTAGTCCGTTGACAGATTGTCTAAACCGTCTAGTATGTATGTTTAACACTAGATCGTCTAGTCAGCTTAAAGGTTGTTTAGTCCATCTTTATTGTTAGTTAGTTACTCTTTGCTAGTTTCTTTTCTTTTGCTTTTGTTTTCATTGTATAAATATACTTACCTTGTCTCTTTTTGGCTTAGAGTGAATAAAACTTTTGCGCTTTGTTTTTAGTTTGCTTATGGTTTTCGTGCTCTATTTTTCGCTTGCTTTTGGTTTTCTTTCTCTTCTCTTTATTTTTCTCTCTTTATGGTTTGCTTGATATCATGAAGAACTCCATGAATCCTTTCACTCCTTTCTTGAAGATGAAGACTGTGTATGTCTAGGTAGACTTTGATGTATCTTGTTTATTACTTTCTTAACAATGCATTTTGATCCAAGGTTATCTCTAAGTTTTGCTTCTAAAACTATTTTTGAAAACCTATAAAGTAAAATTTTAATTAGTTGATTGATGTACTAGCCTGCTAAAATTTTCTCTACTAAAGTCTTATGGACTATAATGAGTATTTTAATTGATTGATTTATCGAGTCAAGAGATTAAAACCACTTATGATTTTCTGTTGTTTTGAAATATATTTTTATCTAGCTTATTATGATCATAGAACATAAAAACGTTTTAGAAAATATATTTGTTTTGAAAGTTCTGATTTAAAAATTAAGTATTATTAGTGTTAAGTGAAGTCAATAAGTTATTTTGAGAAATCAACTTGTTGCTGACAAGATAGTTTTTGAAATTACAAAAGTGAATCAGAAAGTTTGAAAATATTTTGTTTTAAATCTGGGAGAGAATTATTCTTGTTCTTGGATCATCTTGTATTTGTGAAGAAAGTGCATCAAAGTTCTTCTAGAAGTTGTTCTCTCAGTTGTCACTCAGGTGTTTTCAATTCTTTGTTAAACTTTTTGTGTTGTTGAGGGAATTTAGACAATGTGTCTAGATTTTGCAGTGGGTCTTGTGGTGATTCTCTATAGTAGTTCTTGTAGCATTAAAGAACTGGTTTTGTTTGTACTTCCTATAATGACATTGATTTTTTAGTGAATTCTCAACTGGTGTGGCTGAGGGCTAGATGTAACTCTTGAGAAAGAGTCAACTAGTATAAAACTATTGTGTTATTCACTGTATTCTTTTCTTTACTACTATACATGTTAAGATTTTGTTGTAATTCTCTAATATCCATAAATTCAATTGATGATTAAATAATCCAAAGAAATATGCTTGATTTAATTTTCTTATCTCTTCTTGTTGAGCACTTTTTAATCGGTTGAACAATTTTATAGTCTATTCATTTTATAAGAATTTTAGATTGACTTAAATCTTTTGAGAAATTTTTTGAAAAAAATTCACCTCCCTCTTTTTTCGTCCATCGATTCTAACAACCGCAAGCATGACTTTCCTTCATGCCAAGAAAACAAGAATTTCAAGAATGGATACAACTCCAACAAGAAAGTTTGCACTTACTGTGAAAAAACTGGCCACACTATTGAAGTTTGCTATCAAAAGCATGGATATTCACCAGGTCATTTTATTTAACAAGACTACACAAAATCACAATATAGTTCAAGATAAAAATTCCCAACAGAAACAAAAGAATGAAAAAAAGGAGGTGACATGCGCATAACCACACAACAATATCAAGCTCTTATGGACCTTCTTTAGTAGGTTAATAACATAAAAAAAATATGAACAAACCACAAGTCAATCAAATTAAATTTGTACAGTTTATTGAGCAAGGCAATATTTCAGGTAATATCAATGCTAAATCTTACGAAACCATCTAGATCATTGACTATAGCACTATTGACCATGTTTTTCTTTCTTGACCAATGTTATTTCTTGCCATTTGATTGCCCCTATCTTTGTAAACTTCCCACGAGACAACTTATCTCCGCCACACCTCTAGAACAATGAAATTCAATGACAAATTTTGTCTTAATGATGTTTTATATATTCCAAAATTTTCTTTTAATCTCAGATCCATATCGCAACTAACTTCTCTAAATTGTGAGTTAATTTTCTCTGACTCTTGTTGTGTTATACAGGATTTGAGAACCAAAAATAGGGTTGGTACAATTGATATGGTTGTTGGTTTTCATATTTTACTGAACATGCTATTAAGAAATCCTTTATTCATTCTACTATTATTGAACCTATTTGTAACACTAAACATAATGATTTGTGGTATTTTTAAATGGGACATATGTCTAATGAAAGACCACATACAATACAAACCTATTATTCATGTGTTAATACTGATAAGAATTTTATTTGCCATACATGTTATCAAGCTAAGTAGAGAAAATTGTCTTTCCCTCTTATTACTTCTCACGCCTTAAACACTTTATATTTACTCCATATAGACATTTAGGGTCCTTGCTCTGGTACCTCCTTGCATGGTCATAGATTCTTTTGCATTGTTGTTGATGATCACACACGATATACATGAATTTTTCTAGTGAACAACGAGTCTAAAACTCATACCATTATCACAAATGTTATTACACATATTGAAAATCAATTTCAGCATAATGTAAAGGTTATACGTGTTGAACAAGGTGTTTTGATCATTTTCAAATATGGCTCGAAGACTTGAAGGATCTGCTACTGTGCGTGTGTTGTTTAGTAGATTTTGAGTTGTTAATTTACACCTAGTTATGATCCAAGCTCATATGATTCTAAATCTCTTTTGAATGTTTTGATTTTCAAATTTGTGTTAATTTTAGTTAGTTGTTTCATGTTTTAAATCGGTTGAAAAAGCTTTTGTTCAAAGTCTGGTGACTACATCAAATTTTTCAACCGGTTGATTTATCGTGACAATCGATTGAATTACACAGGATTTAAAAATTGATTTGTTTTCTTTTGTCTTTTCTGTAAAGCAAAAATAGTTGGTTATTTCAATAAATGAATTGACTGTTTTATGTGCAACTTTTAATAGAAAAAGAAATCAATCAGTTTTTTTTAAAATCAATCAAGTGTTTTTAACAACATTTTGTTATAGTTTTGAAACTGCTTTTAAATGCTTTTAAAAGTTTTCAATTAATGATCAAACAGTTTTAACCACTTTCTAAACTCTATATAAAGACTGTTTTATGATCTTTTGAAAAAGAAGAAAAGAGTTTTGATAAAAACATTTTCAAAAGAAGATCAATGAACTTTTAATCATTCTTGGAGCCTTGGACCATTGCTTGTGTGTGAAGTAGGAATCTGGGTTTTCTGTTCCATTGTTCTACAACTTTGTAAAGCCCAAGTGTATTCTATTTCTTTCTTTTAATCTGTATTGTGTGTAAAATAGTTTCAGATAAGTGTTTCTGAAAACAATGGTGTTCATAAGAGTGTTGTGTGTTATTGAGGGATTCAAGATCAACATTCTTGGTGTGGTTTGTAATCTGGTTTTTATTGCATAGTCAATTCTCAGTGGTTAGCTGAGGAATGGATGTAGCTCTTGGTTAAGAGTTAACCAATATAAATCTTTATGTCTAAATCTCTCTTCCCTTACTCTGATAAACTGCTTTATAAACTATTTTGTGTATTCTGTTGACCAATCAGTTGTTTCGATAAAACAACTGGTTGATATTTATTAAAGAACAATTAATCTACTAAATAAACCAGTTGAATAGATAAATCAATTGATTGATTTAACTAATCTTTTCACCCAATCTTTGTGAAAATCTTACGGAAAAAATTCACCCCCCATTGTTTAGGCCATACATTCTAACAATACGCATTGATAATTCCTCATGAAATAATTGTTTACTCTAAAAGTATACTACACCAAACCACTTGCATTGAAACGCTTGAATAAAACAAAATTGGATAAAGAAAGCATCAACATCTTCTTAATGTTACTCAATCTTTGTTGTTTCAATCTCACTTACCCATGGATTTTGGTGTTATGCCCTTTTTACATGCCTACACTTATTAAGTGCATGCCTACACCCTTGCTTAATAATATCTCCTCTTATGAAAAATTGTATGGAAAATGATGTTTTGTTTTCAGAGTTTTTGAGAGCCTTTGTTATGCTACTATCATCACTACTAATAGAAAAAAGTTAAACAATAGACTTGATCCTAGAATCTTTCTTAGTTTCAAACCTAACACTAAGCGATATATGTTTCTTACTCTTAAAACTCATAAGATAGGTTTTTCTAGATATATCCCTTTTCATGAAAACCTTTTTCCTTATCACTTTGATTATGATGCTAATATGCAGAATAGTAACATCTCTTTACTTATTTCTACTAATGATTGTTGCCTTGATGACATTGATGTTAACAATAAATTGCTTCTTTACAAAAATAACATTGCTCATCAAACGGTGCATACTAACGGTGACTCCGATATCACTCTACAATGATCTACTTGCATTTGAAAGCCTCTTACCTATTTGGAGGACTTTCAAACTACTATGCATTTTTAACCTGCTATTATTACTAGTATTAAATATCATATACAATCTTTTATATCTTATGATTATTTATCCAATAACTTTTACAATGTTGTATTATCCATTTCATCAAATATTGAGCCAAAGAATCACCAAGGCTATCTCAATCTCATAAGAATTAAGTTTGCAAACTTCAAAGATCCTATACGATCTCAAACAAGTGGGCAAGTAATGGTATGTAAAACCTATCTCAATTCTTACATCAAAATGGTTATAAACACTCTACAACTTTCATTCTTTATTCCTCAAAACACATTAATCATTACACTTATATTCTTTTGGTGTATGTTGATGATATTGTTTTCACTAGCAACAATTCTGAGAAAATCTCTCACATCACCTATATTCTTGATCAACATTTCCAATAAAAATTTGGGAGATCTCACTTACTTTCTCGATCTCAAGATATCTAAAAATAGTAAAGGAGTTAATGTTTCTCAACGAAAATACATGTTGGATCTTCTTACAGAGACTAGGATGCTTGCATGTTCTCCAACCATCACTCCTATGGTTCACTCCTCTCGCTTATTAGATGAAATAGAGACAAACTTAATGACATTGAAGCTTCATCTTACAGAAGACTCATCGACCGCCTCATCTACCTCACAAATACCCAATCATACATCACAGTCTAAGTCAATTTGTTTCCTCTCTAACCACTGCTTATCAATAGACAAATTTTGACATAATTTGCTACCTCAAAGGTGCTCCTGGTCATAGTATCTTTCTTGGTTTACACAACTCTATTCAAAGAAAAGCCTTTAGTGATTCCAATTGGGCTATATGTCCTTTTATGGAAAGATCCATTACTAATTTTTATATCTATCTTGGTGATTCTATAATATCTTAGAAGTATAAAAAGAAACAAACCATATGCAAAAGTTTAGTTTAAGCCAAATATCGAGGCCTAACTACTACTACTTTCAAAATAAAGTGGCTCACTTATCTTTGTCACAAACTTCATGTTGATTTTCCTCAACCAACTCTTTTGTATTGTGATAACAAATCTAACATTCATATTTTTTCCAACCAAGGATTTAAAAAAAGAACTAATAATATAAAGATCGACTGCCATATTGTTTGAGAGAAAATTAATGAAGGTTTTATCAAGCTTCTTCCTATAGTTTCTTAAGTTGCATATATTTATGTTAGAATAGGTGGCCTAAAACAAAGGGAGGTGAATTGTTTTCACAAGATTTTCGTAAATACTGGAGTTAGATTGAAATCTTAATAAAATCAAATAATTGATTTATATGTTCAACTAATTATAAAAAGCACAACAAGCCTATATTCAAAATATTCAACAATTGATTTAAACATATAACAATGTAAAGCAATTGATAAACAAATATTAGAGTGATAGAGAGAGATTGCACACGAGATTTATACTAGTTCACTCTTATACCAAGAGCTACATCCAGTCCTCAACAAACCACTGAGAATTCACTAAAGCAAACACACAAGGTTTACAAAAACAGTCAAGAGTATTGGTCTTGAACCTTACAAGAACACACAACACTCTTAACCACACATATAACTCAGAAACCCTATCTGAATCTGCTTGCTCCAAAATACAATGAAAAAAACAAGTTTTGAATACACCTGGATTATTACAATGAAGCACAATAGAAATGCAAACCCAGAAACCTTACAGAACAAGAATGACCAAGAAGCAAACTCAATCTCCAAAAATGATTTTAAAACTTTATGTTTTTCTCTCTTATGAAATTTGTTGTTAGAAATGATCATATTACGTCTTTATATAAGGTAACAAAGTTTGTAAAAACAGTTTGGTCATTTAATGAAAACAGTTGTATAAATTAAAAACAGATTGATTAATATAACAGAATTCTGTTAAAATCATTTAATTGATTTTTTAAATAACTTACTGTTTTCTTTTAACATGTGAAATCAACATATTTTAAACCAGATCTTTTATCGATATAACTTATTGATTTCACTTAAAAGAAAAGACAAAATAGAAAACAAATCATTTTTAAATCTTTAAAAACCTTAAGTGTTTTCAACCGGTTGATATAATAAATCAATTTGTTAAAAATACTGACTATAGTGATAACATACTTGAATAGAAGTAATTTCAACCGATTAATACATGAATCAATTGTTTAAAAAATACACAAATTTAGAAAGCAAAGCTTTTCAAGTGGATTTCTTTTCAAGTAACTTGGATCATAATGTAATGCAAAATTATACATCAAAATCTATCTAACCAAACACACACACACAACATCAAGTTTTCAAGACAGTTTGGATTCATCAAAGCTTCTTAGTTAATAATCTACATTATATTGCTTGCTTATGCTCTTTTTAAAACCAAGTGTGCCAAGTTGGGAACATTAAAAATTTATTCCTAAATTGAGGGGGACTATAAACTTTGTTTTACATTGTTTTCGTGTATAAACGATCTTCTGCTATATTGTCTAGCCTTTGTATGGATAGTTTTCTACTAGATCGTCTAGTCTTTGTATGGATGATCTTCTGTTAGATCGTCTAATTTTTTTATATAGACGGTCTTTTGCCTAGTCTTTGCATAAATGATCTTTTGCCATATTGTATTGTTTATTTGTTCGTCTTGTTTGGTTGAGTAGATTGTCTAACATTAGCTCGTCTAATTTTTTGTTCTCACTAGATCGTATAGTCCATTGACATATTGTCTATCTTTATACTAGACTGTTTAGTTTGTATGTTTACTAGACCGTCTAGTCTGCTAATGGATTGTCTAAACTATATTGAATGTTAGTTAGTTAATCTTTGCTAGTTCATTTTCTTTTGCTTTCTTTTTCAATGTATATTATACTCATCATCTTGTCTCTTTTTGGCTTAAAGTGAATAAAACTTTTGTGTTCTATTTTTCGTTCGCTTCTAATTATCGTGCTTTATATTTCGTTTGCTATTAACTTTCTTTCCTTTCACTCTTTTTCTCTCTTTGAGATTTGACTTCTTATCATAAAGAATTTCATGAATCATTTCAATCTTTTTCTCTCTTTAAGATTTGACTTACTATCATGGAGAATTCCTTGAATCATTTCAATCCTTTCTTGACGGAGTATATTACATACCATGTTATTAAATTATGGTGGTTTTTGCTTACAACAGCACGGAATGATGACCGGTGCATATGCATGTGAGTGGAAACGTGGTGTTTCTCATTAATCATGTATCAATAGTTCACCCTATACCCGCAATAATATTTTTTCTCTAATAATCAACTATAAATAAAATTTTACATCACTTTGAAATTTATAAATATAAAATCAAATAGCATCTGTTTACTTATATTTTAAAAATTGTAGTAGTGATATATTAATAATTTCTTGATCAGTAAAAGTTTTGTGATAAACTTAGTATATTTATGATAAATTTAAATTATTAAATTATTTTCTACTTGGATTTGATTGTCCTGTATACACGGAGACATCT
>Ga0123341_1005210_pt1 | contig 11564 bp, 9 predicted proteins | sample Turbeapinknodule_FD_89959 | JGI IMG/M metagenome (GOLD analysis project Ga0123341, IMG submission 89959) | Root nodule microbial communities of legume samples collected from Mexico - Turtle bean Mexico pink nodule | ecosystem: Host-associated > Plants > Roots > Nodule | place: Mexico: Nepantla... | reverse complement strand
ACTATATATTGTATAGGTAAAAGTTTTACACCATCAAAACTATTCAATATCAGAATAATATCATTTTTTTTTCTTTTATAAAAGACTATTAGATTTCGTGACTGATATCACTTTATGATGGACATTTATCGTATAAAATATATGTGTATTGTTTATTCTTATTTTAACTGTTAGAGATTTTAAAATCATGTGAATAATCTGCAGTGTTGATTAGAGTGCAAGTAATTAACATCCTTGACTTTCTTATATTTTTAGATAGGTATTATCCATCAAATGACACTGGTTAAATTTATTGGAAACTCTGTTTGTTTAAAACCAAAGCTAAACTATTTTCCATACTGATATCGTGTGAGATTGGTTGTCTTACAAATATATTATGTGAATGATGATAATGATAAAAATCAGAAGGCAATGAAAGAGCAAGAAAGTTGGAATATGGATAACCTTTTTTGGCTTTTAGAGATGAAGCTAAAAGAAAAAAAATTGTTGATATGATGTGGCTTTTAAAGAGCAAATCCAAGCCAGAACTGAGAGGTTCCCTCTTCATCCATTCTCAGCCTCAAGGTTCCATCGTTTCTCCCTCTTATCTTCTACCTGTGACATGACCTGGCCCCACCTTAGCATTTCATTGGTTCACCTGCACTCTTGATCATAAAAATTGAATTTTCTCTTTTATACTTTTATATAATAAGGTTCTAACAACACCAGACACAGCCCTTCCTTGCTTCTGCCACATTCCTCAAAAACTCTGTAAAGCTCCTCCTTCCCACGTATACTCACTTTTTCTCATTTTCTCTTCATATACATATGCATATATATGTTTTGTGTGTGTGTGTTTAGTTGGCTCTTTCAATTGAATTTTCGAAAGAATGATCTCCAACTCATGCTTTGTGTTGTTATCTTTACTATAAAGTTGGCTTTGGAAGTGGAAAAATCAAGAGGGGTGATTGGTAATCACAGTTTTTTTTCATTTGTTAATTTGGTTATTGGTGTGCAAGTTTCAACTCAGAGCAGGTCGTTCCCTCTTGTTCACAGAGCATATTTCGAATGATAACTATAAAAGCACAACAAAGAAGTTGATGAAAAAGGATACTTACTGCTTTTTTTCTCATATTATGAAAGGCCATTCATACAGTTATATAAGGATAAACAAAATCATCAATCATTATTTAATGATAACATCTGCACCTTAAGCAGTTTTTGTTCTCTCCTTACCTTCTGAACTAGATTTTTTAGCATTTAAACATGAATTTCCTTTGTTATTAGTTAGCAAACTCATATAATTTCATGTTTGAGTAACAAATCTCCTCAGCCAAGGAAGAATGAAACAGTAAATAGTAGTGCATGCACAAAGTTTATGATAAAAGATTCAGAAGGTGGTTAAAGCTGACTTTCCATGGATTTTTTTAGGGGACTCTCTGTGGGAAAATTCAAAAGAAGTGGTTGAAATTTGAAGCAGGAGAAGATGGACTATTTCAATGCACCAGGAAGAAACCATCTCTTTGTTCCAGGGCCAGTTAACATCCCAGACCAGATCATTCGGGCCATGAACAGAAACAATGAGGACTACCGTTCTCCAGCTATTCCAGCTCTCACAAAAACTCTGCTTGAGGATGTCAAGAAGATTTTCAAGACCACTACTGGAATCCCATTTCTCATCCCCACAACTGGTATGTATAAAAAAAGCCATAGTGATCTTAACTATACTTATAAGTATAGTTTTTTTAGTTTCATAAACTCAAGACAGAAGTGACTTAGTTCCTAACCTTTTAAAAGGTTGCATTTCAGTCCTTAAAATTTTCTAAGTATGGTGAAAATTAATGGAGAATCTATATTTTATGCTTTGAAGATGTTAAGGATGAAGAGCATGCTTTTCAGATCAGGGATTAAGTTGTAAATAACAAAAAGTTTAGGGAGTTATCTTGCAATTTTCATTAAAATCAATAGGGCTATAATATCTTGATAATAAGCATAATACTCACTTTAATGGTTATATTTTAAGGTTAAACTAACCAGCAAGTCCTTGAACTATTTTGAAAAATTTAATTAGCTCAGCACACTAAAAAATATAATTAGATCTTTGATATAGTAATATTTTTTTCAATTGAGTTCCAGGATTTGTAAAACCACCACAAGTTGTCATTTTAAATCTTCATAAACTAATTCCAAAGAGCCAACACAGACTTATTACAAGATGAGGGACCCAATTATAATTTTTTTAGTCAGGGACCTAATTAAAAATTCTCAAATGGTTTGAAGACCTACTAATTAATTTAACCTAATTTTTCATAGATATCTTAGATGTATCCTACTACATACCTAATCAACTCTGTTAATCATCCATGCTATTTACTCTTTGTATTATATACACTTTAAATACCATTTGACTTGAAGGTTTAAAATTATTTATTAATGAAAATTTATATGATATTGTAGACTAATGATTGTATTAGATGTTGTTTTTCTTATATTATATTTACTGTTCTTGTGTATGTGTGTTTGGGAGATAACTGCAAGCATGGAGAGTAAGGTGGTTTTATAAGAACAATTACTTTGTTATTCACATGGTTATTGTAGTTTACTAGTTTTGTTGTTATTAAGTAATGGTTTTGAACATGGTTCAGGTACTGGTGCTTGGGAGAGTGCTCTCACAAACACACTATCTCCTGGGGATAGAATTGTATCTTTCCTGATTGGCCAATTCAGCTTGCTTTGGATTGATCAGCAGCAACGTCTGAAGTTCAATGTTGATGTTGTGGAAAGTGATTGGGGTCAGGGTGCTAAGCTTGATGTTCTGGAATCAAAGATTGCTTCAGATACTGCACACACTATAAAGGCTATTTGCATTGTTCACAATGAGACAGCAACTGGTGTTACCAATAACTTGGCAAAAGTGAGACAAATTCTGGGTGAGTGTTTCATCTAATGGACTGAAATCATAACTTTTTCTCATTGAATCTATTCATGTGACCCTTTTATTCTCTATAAACTGAAAGACCCCAAAATCATCAATTTATACTAGTTTCTCCCTAAGCACTTTAAAAGGGAAAAAAATAAGAAGATGAAAATGAAATAGGTTACTTCACAAGCTAACATTAGCTTATACATGACAAAAAATTCTAAATAGTTAGCTTGTGAATAATCGGATTTTAGTTTATGGAGAAACTAATTTTAATTTTTTTTCGAACATTTTTCTCCTTGAAGTGTTTATCTGGAGATATGTATCCAAACAGGTCATTTGTCTTTTGTCTTTGATGTTCAAAGATATTATTGTTCATAACTGCTCTTAGTTCCATTGAACATATTTTGGTTGCAGTTTTAGCTGTTTTTTTTGTCCTTTAATATCTATTAGATTTTGTCTTAGTTTAGTATTTTGTCTAAACAAATAACTGCCCTGTATTTACAGAATGCATGCATAACTACCAAACTGTTTATGTCCAATCAGTATTCATAGTGAGATATATGTTGTATAGATCGTTATCATTTAACTTGACTCTTGTGATCTAAGTATGCATCTGAAACTTGGAAAATTATTCATATGCAACATCACTAGTGAACTCAAATGCTATATTGACATAAAGTTTGTCATTCTCTGATGAAAATGTGTTCCTAGTGCCTCTTCCAGGTCTGCAAATGTATCATTTGCAATTGCAATCTCCAGCTGTTGGATTTTTAATGTTAGTTTTTTCCTTACTCAGATTCCTACAAGCATCCAGCCCTCCTTATTGTGGATGGAGTGTCTTCCATTTGTGCTCTTGATTTCCGCATGGATGAATGGGGAGTAGATGTGGCCATAACTGGCTCTCAGAAGGCCCTTTCCCTTCCCACTGGGATAGGTATTGTGGTTGCAGGCCCTAGAGCTATTGAGGCCTCAAAAACTGCTAAATCACTTAGAGTTTTCTTTGACTGGAAAGACTACCTGAAATTCTACCAGTTAGGAACCTATTGGCCATACACTCCTTCCATACATTTGCTGTATGGTCTGAGAGCTGCTCTTGATCTGGTTTTTGAAGAAGGACTTGAGAATGTGATTGCAAGGCACAATCGTTTAGGCACAGCAACCAGGTAAGCCATGATATGCTAGTACAAAACTTGTAGTTAATGACTTCAACATGTAAACGATGAGTTTAATTTCCATGCACCATCACTGCATAGAAATTGAAACTTTTTACAATCAATCAATCCATATCTTTTTTGTTATAACTTTTAAGATAGTTACTTTAAAATTCAATGTATGTTTAATTTATGATTGAATGAAAATTTTTGGGAGTCAATGTCTACTTGAAAAAGTTACTAGTTTTGACAAATGGTTATCTAAGTAGAGTGGTTTTGGCTTTAGGTTATATGTATAAGACAATGAATCTGATAGGTCCTGAATATGCTAAATGCAGACTTGCTGTAGAGGCATGGGGTTTGAAGAATTGCACCGAAAAGGAAGAGTGGCACAGTGACACAGTGACTGCTGTTGTTGTTCCTTCTTACATTGATAGTGCTGAAATAGTTAGAAGGGCATGGAAAAGATACAATTTGAGCTTAGGTCTTGGACTGAACAAAGTTGCTGGGAAGGTTTTCAGAATTGGACATCTTGGCTACTTGAATGAGGTAATGTTGATTTCCAAATTTGTTGAGAAATAATTGGATAATCTATATACATATTTACAAAATTTCATTTTCTTGATCTTGCTTGTTTGTATTTTTCTTCTTGTTTATGCTGTTACCAACATTGATGTGATCACAGATGATTATTAAGTATTAAAATGAAAAAAAAGAACTTGTTTGTGACTACTTGTGAGTTCAATTTGGCAAACTTTTGATGTTGGTAATTCTTGTGATATTTTTCAGTTGCAACTCTTGGGATGTCTAGCTGGTGTGGAGATGATACTGCAAGATGTGGGTTACCCTGTAAAGCTTGGAAGTGGAGTTGCTGCTGCCAGTGCATACTTTAAGAACACTATTCCTCTCATTCCTTCCAGGATTTGAGTCACAAGCCATTATTCTCTTTTACTTCTTCCTTTTCTGCTCTTTCAAAAATTCTGTAAAATATATATATTATCCTCTTTTACACTCCTTTCAACATCAACATACTCTACTTTCAACTTTAATGCACTGCTTCTTCATTGTCTTGTATATCAAAAATCATTGCATCTTGTCATCTTATTTCTGACTATCTCATGCTCATCAAATTCATCAGAAAGTCTTTTGGAAAAAAAACACTACATGTTCTATCAATCTTTTAAGCAAAATGTTCAAAATTGTATTGCATGTGGATACAATCTAATGGTTTGGATAGGATATTAGATATCAGTATCAATTTGGCATTTCTCTTTAAATGTTTTCTGCAATTTTAAATTGTCACAATTGAGAACAAAAAATTTACAGAGAACATATAATCAAGCTTACTAGTTGATAATTATAATAACATCCAACACATACCTACTAGGAATATAGTATATTCCACATACCACTCTAATATTAACTTCGCAAAGGAATATAAACAACAAATCACATAACTAAGACATATTACTATATATGATCATGGTAAGAGTTCACAATAACACGAGGGTTAATATTTTCAAAACAATCACATCATATGTATCAATGAAAACTTACATTTATCAACCTCCTCATACACTTCACATAATATATACATAAAAAGTTATAACCGAATCACTTTCAATACATATGCCATATTATATTATTATCGTATAGTATATTATTATCGTCATTATCATCACTTAGGTGTTTTTTTTTTCATTTGTAAATTTGGTGTAAATAGTAGTTTTTATATTTGAGTCTATCAAGCCCAACAGAAGTTTATGAAGACAAGCTAACAAGGAGTAAATGAAAACCAATCAAGCACAATTAAGCTCATGGACAATTTGGCCAAGAAAAATCACAAGGAAAAGAAGGAATGAGCCAAGCATGAAAGGTATGAGATTATCATAGACAGTATGATACAAGCATAAGAAACATGGTGTTAATCCTAGCCTTTAATCTAGATCTAGATTTAAAATTTAAATTTGACATGCCATCCTTTTTTCTTGTAAATTTTGACTAAATCTTAGTCTTAGATGACTATATATAAGCATTTCTTCATTTGTACAAAACAATGAATTTTATAAGAATTGGAGAATACTTGAGAGTTTGCTATAAAGAAAGAGACCACTTTTCTTTTAGAGTCTTATATGTTTCCTAGGATTGAGGTCGCAATTTATTCTTAGGTCGCAATTTATTCTTAGGATACTTGTCTTTGAGAAAGAAATACTTCTCAAGTATTGTGTTATTGATTCCATCTCTTAAGTCTTCTATCCATTTATCCTTTAATCTTTGTTCTTATTTTTATTTTTGCCTTGTATTTTTGGTTTCTTCTTTAACTTTTTAATTCCTTCCAAGTATTATTTTTATGTTATTATGATGTTCATATTAATTTCCCTATTTATATGTTTTTGTTCTTAGTTTCTCATGCTATAGTTGTTTCTACTTTTCTTGTGAAGTTGTTGTTGGAATCATTGATTGAAGTTTCTTATAAGTTTTCATGAATTAAAACAAATGAAGAGATTTAACTCTACCTACATTTTATGTTTCACGTGTTAAATGTTTTCTATTCTTATATGACTCTTATCACGTAATCTTCTTCAGATGTACTATGAAGAAGTGTGCCTTTAAGAACAATTTGTTAGAGATGGACTTTTGTCATGAAGAGTTTCTTCAACTTTAGCCACAACATTGTTGAGGTTTTCTCTTTTACAACCTCATAAAGAACCTTGTTTGACAATAATAGAAGAATCATTGAATGACTCTTTTCTTCCTGTTGCTCCACAACATATCTTTCTATGTGTATGTACTCCTAGAAAGCAATGCATACATACCTTGTTCCTTGAGCAAAACCCTCTTCTTAATTCTCCATATGTTGAATTTTTTCTCCCCCCTTGAACTTCTTGATCTTGAAAGTTATACACATCTTTGCAAGAACTTATCACTAAGACATACAAAAAGAGACCAAAATTATCTATAATACTAATTTGTTGTGCACCAAGTGTCTAACTAAGTATAATATCATTGAAAGAAATATGCAAAGTGAATTACACCAAATCAAGATGAAAATAAAGAACAAACAAAAAGCTAGAAATGAATAAAATTGACTTATATATTATGCAAGATAAGTGTTAAGTTGTATCTTCTATCTTTCTCGTTTCATCCTACAACTCACCCTTATAAAAGGGATACAATGGCTACAAGTTAGTTAGAACTAAAAAAAAATATAATCATAACAAATAAACAAAACATATATAATGATTACTTGTTTATCACATAATTTACAACTTTGGTCATTAGACAATCTACTCCTAGATGTCATTACACCATCTGTTCACTAGACATTCACAACTAGACTATCTATCTACAAAGAGTCCAATTAATACATCAAGATCTACTAATCAAACAAAAAAAAAATGAGGTTAATCCAGTAGGGAATTTTTGTACTGGTTATATGATGTCCAATGTCCAAGTGTTTATTATTCTTAAAAGTTTTGGAATAGACACACGTCTTAGGAAGGTTATGTCCTATGTTCTTATTGTTTGGCTTCCTCCTCCTTCTCATTGGTTTAAATGTAATAGTTATGACATTATTAATGGTTTTCCTTTTGTATCTAGTTGAGAGGGTATTTTTCTAGATCATCATGTTTCCATTATAGGTTGTTTTCTTCATATCTATCTTGGTGTTCATAATGTTTTATATGTTGAAGTGATGGGTATGACTCTGTAATGTGAGTTGATTTTAGCATTGTTCGTTTTATGGCATGACACTTTACTTAGATTGAGATTTTAAGTAAGTATATGGTGAACTCTAAGAAGATCTTCACTGGACACGAACTTAACCAAGTGGTTAAGTAAGTGTGAAGGTTCACTTCACAAAAGCAAAAGGAAAAGACAATTACAAGGTGAATACGATGCCAATAGCTGCGGAATTAGAGAACATGAAAAGGAAAGCCAAATAAGAATTGTCGAATGGAAGAATGAAACAAAACAAGAACATAACACAAAGAGTAAAAGCGAAATGATAAAATGGAAGAAGAGATGAAGGAAGGAGAAAGCTTATGTGATGGATTGAGAATTGGAACTCGCCACTTGGAGTGTGGTTGGCCTCCAAGATAAGTGTTGTTAGCCGCCTCTTGAGAGCTCTCAATTACTCACAAGATAAGACATAAATGCTAAGAGGAAACAAGCATCACTAACACCTCACACAATTTGTGCAAAGTAACTTTTCTTTTATTAATTTCAACATGTAAAATACAATGGTAGGCCTCCTATTTATAGGGGAAGGAGCCTTGGAAAACAAGCAAGAGGGTAGGATGGGAAAAGGAAAAAAGGGGGTTGCCTTAGATTGATATTTTAAGCAAGTATATGGTGAGAACTCTAAGAAGATCTCCACTGGACACGAACTTAACCAACTGGTTAAGTAAGTGTGAAGGTTCACTTCACAAAAGCAAAAGGAAAAGACAATTACAAGGTGAATATGATGCCAATAGGTGTGGAATTAGAGAACATGAAAAGGAAAGCCAAATAAGAATTTTCGAATGGAAGAATGAAACAAAACAAGAACATAACACAAAGAGTAAAAGCGAAATGACAAAATGGAAGAAGAGGTGAAGAGATGAAGGAAGGAGAAAACTTATGTGATGGATTGAGAATTGGAACACGCCACTTGGAGTGTGGTTGGCCTCCAAGATAAGTGTTGCTAGCCGCCTCTTGAGAGCTCTCAATTACTCACAAGATAAGACCTAAATGCTAAGAGGAAACAAGCATCACTAACACCTCACACAATTTGTGCAAAGTAACTTTTCTTCTATTATTTTCAACATGTAAAATACAATGGGTAGGCCTCCTATTTATAGGGGAAGGAGCCTTGGAAAACAAGCAAGAGGGTAGGATGGGAAAAGGGAAAAAAGGGGTTGCCTTAGGGTTTGACTAAATCAATCCCGCATCCTAGGCTTGTCCTTCTAGAAACTAGGTTAAAATGTCTTCCTAAAGGGCTAGGAACAAGCTAAAATGATACCTACACCCTCTATTATGCTAAAGGCACCTTATTCTAGCCTATCTTTGCTACTTGGACCCCTAGAGCGAGCCCAGTTTATTTACATAACTTTTCTCTTGTGAAAAAGATCAGAAGGAAGAACTTCTGATATTCTGGTTTATAGTTTCTTCTTCCGTTGATGCTTTCTCGAGGTTTAGTGGGACCCGGCTTTGTATACGGAGATAACTTACCTTTTTGTGAGATGGTTGATGTTTCCTTAGTCATATGTTAGTTGCTTTGGTTTGTATCACTCTGGCTATGGCTATTGGAGTTGCAATCTCTAAATGATGGACTAATCTTTTGATTAAGTATGTGTTAAGGCAAAAGTTCAACATCATGTAGTTTTGATCAAGTGCTTAAACCAACAAAGCATGAAGTTATATGTTTGTTAAAGCGAAGATAAGATCATAACAACGCATTGTCTATCAGACGATAAGAAATTGTTGATAAACAATAATGTTTGTCTATTGAAGAATGAAAAATAGAAAAAATAACATTGAGCAGACATTTCACTTTATCCAATAAGAATTTATGAATGTTAGACGAAAGGAGCATTACAAAGATCAACCAAAACGTCTGATAAATAAGTCAAAAAGTATCAAATGATACACTTAATGTAGACTTTGAGCCAACATAAGATCAAAGAATATTCCTAAAGCTTAAGTCTTTTTTTTTCAGAGATTTCTTTCTACATCTATCTTCAAGAAGAATCGTGCCAAACAACAATATGCAAATTGTTCTTGGGATATGAGGTAAAGTTGCAAGGACCACCAACTTTACTGACATAGCCATGTTCAAATTCTGACTCAGCTACTTATCCTATATGGTGTGCATTTTTACCATGTTATGGTACATAAGGCTTTACTACCGAGAGAAGCATACACTGTCAGACAACTAGGACATTGTGTAAACAAGAAGAGCATTTAAAAATGCACAAGGTGCATTAAATGCAATGGTCAAGTTAAAGTTCGTCAGACACAAGAAAGAAATGAAAGAAGAACTTAAGTTTCTCAGATGATCATTCAAACCTTCCACCTTTCCTATGTTAGCCAGGATTGGCTAAAGAGTATAAAATAATACTCAGTGTTAGATAGGAGTAAATAATGTTCGATGTTAGCCAAGAATGACTTGAACAAATAATACTTAGTGTTAGCCATGAGTGTCTTGAGCAAATAATACTCAGTGTTATACATGAATGGCTTGAACCAAGAATACTCGATATCAACTAGGAGTAACTTGAGGAAAGAATATTCAAAAGGGTTAGCCAAGAGTGGCTACAAACCCAAAGAATACTCGACATATACTTTGCAACATTAGTTTACTTAGCTAAACTTGACTAATTTAGTCAAGAACTAAATGTAGTATGTTGCGACAGACAAACTAGTATAAATTTTTCTCTCCCTTATCTCTTTTTATATCTCATGTTATTATTGTTTGCATTAACGCAAAAAGGAGAGCTTATGGATGAGAACTTATTAAATTGTTTTATTGAAGTTTTTGAACTAAGTATCTAATCAACAAATGCATCGATTAGTTAGACATTAAGACTATGATATAATCTCTTGTTAAATTAAAAATAAATATATGTTAGTCAAACGATTTAGTTGAGCAGAAAAATCTACATTTGAAATGACCCCATTGAACTAGAGAGTTAAGCATAAAATAAGATTTTGACTATGTTCACCTTATTATATTTTGTTATGAGTTTTTTTCCTTAAGAAGAAATGTTTAGTTTCATCAAATAAAACTTATTGTAATATGTCTATAAAAAGATTTCATTTTAAGGTTGGGTTCATCATAAGTCAAATGTTCATCAAGTGCTCTTTATACGAAAGAATTACAATATGATCTTTACTTATAATGAATAAGAAAATATCCACATGAATGATTTTGAAAAGTTAATAAAGTGTGTCTTACATGACTTATTTGATGAAAGAATTTCAGTTTGTGTTTCACCAATCAAATCGTCTTCTTTACCATTGCAATTAAAATGAAAATTTTGATTTTTTTTTAAAGTTAAATTAAATCACAAGTCAACTCTCCTTTCTTGTTATTTTTTGTTTTTCAAAGTGACTCTCAACTTGTTATTCAAACTTGGTCCAATACTTTTAAAGATAAGGTCTAAGATCAAATTATATTATATAAGTATGTACAAACTCCACCTTATAAATTAATTTTATAGAGTTAAGTTAAACTTAAATTTCACTTTCTTAAGAGTAACGTATGTTTATTTATTTATTTTGTATATTTGTATAGAGGAGAATCAAAGTGATCTGTTTGACACTAAATATCAAGGTTATACTTGGTGGGATAATGTTCACTACAAGAAAATCATGAAATAGAAACTAACTTTAGAGACAAAAAAATAATTAGTTGTTATAGTAACTAAATTAGAGACCATTTTAAAAACTAAAAAAAAAATTAGTTTCTAAATTAGTTTCTATTATTGTTAAATAGTTTCTAAATTGGTATCTAATTAGCTACCAATGTT
>Ga0123341_1005207_pt1 | contig 11566 bp, 11 predicted proteins | sample Turbeapinknodule_FD_89959 | JGI IMG/M metagenome (GOLD analysis project Ga0123341, IMG submission 89959) | Root nodule microbial communities of legume samples collected from Mexico - Turtle bean Mexico pink nodule | ecosystem: Host-associated > Plants > Roots > Nodule | place: Mexico: Nepantla... | reverse complement strand
ACGTATATTTGTGCAATTTTAGTTTTAGTTATAATTGTTAATATTTAATTCTCGTAATTTTAAATTAAGGCCTTATTTTAAAATGCATCTAATAATTAATTCATGGTGAAAGTGAGAAGTAATAAAGTTAATTTCTCCTAACAATATGTTCTTGCAATCTTTAGACAAGAACACACATGGCTTTGAAGCCCACATCTGACAGATAATACAATTATTTAGAATATATAAAGTAGTGATAAACATCAGTTGTTGTCGAGCTAGGTAACAGAGACTTGTGACCCAAGTTGGGGCAGTAAGGTGATGTAAGAAGCAATATTGGAGTAAGAAGAAGATATTGTCTTATTTTGTGTTTCTTCTCCTTAGATATAATAGATATAAGTGTGGCTGAATTGTGATTCCTTGCTAAAACTGTTGTTGCCGGCCATTGAGCTTGTGTCGTAGAGCAGTGTGTCTACGGTAGAAGAGAGAAGTCAGGAGGATCGTTAGAGATGGTGGAAAATGGGGTTAAAGGTTATTTCAAACAACAAGTAATTTTACAGAAATTTTGAAACTCATGGTATTTTGGGAGGTTCTTAAACCCATGGTATTTTACGGAGGTTTTGAAACTTGTACTGGACCAGAGCGCTCAAAGCCCATTGCTCAGAGGTCGGCCATCAGCATTTACCGTAGGCAGGTCAGCTCGACTCTTGGGTCAAGTTGGTGGGCCATAAGATTGGGCCCCAGATGTATGTATTGGTTTCTTTTTCGTATAACCCCTTGTGCATAAGGCCTAGGCAACGAGTGAGAGATAATTATGGACCTTAGGGTGTACTTAGTACGTAGGAGGTCTAGCTTAAGTAATTGTTTCCTTTTAAAACCTAAGCCCATGTGTGCTAGGGCACGTAGAGGTTAGGTTGCATGTGCTCAAAGTGTAGCATAGCACCATAGTGAGGGTGGTTGTGTCGCGAGCAAGCAACAAGGAGCTACACAAAGCCAATGAGGAGTTGTGTAGAGACCTACAACAGCTGGGAGAGGGCTCCACTGGAGAGCGAGGCCCAACTATCCAAGCAAGGGCTCGCCCCAGGCCATTCTCACAGGTGATTATGGACGTTGTCGTACCAGCTAGTTTCATAACGCTCAAGATTGTTTTTACAGGTACAGAAGACCCGGAGGCCCATCTCACAACATTTAAGCTCAGATGATGATCTCGGGAGGAACGAATGCTATTCATTGCAAGTTGTTCATGGGTACGTTCACTGGCACAACATTACAATGGTTTGTTGGCCTCCCAGACGGCCACATCACCTCTTTCAATCAGTTTTCTGGATTGTTCAGGGAAACAATTCATCGTTAACCAAGCTCAATCGCATGTCCCTTTCGACCTTTCGGTGTGAAACAGAGACAGGAGAACCTTTGAAGGATTTCTTGAACAGGTTTGGGGAGTTCGTAGTAAAGCTCCAGACTCAGGACAAGGCTTTGATGGTCCATGCCTTTGGACAGGGAATCATGTCAGGGCCATTCAGTGACTCATTGATTAGAAATTGGGCAAAGACTTTCGGAAGATCCGACGATGAGCTGTTGCCCACATTGCTGCAGAAGAAGCTGTAACAGTAAAGCACAGGAGCACGCACACCAGGCAGGCCAAGCCCAGAGAAGGCAGTCGAGCTCAACCAATGAGAATACATGAAGCTATGACCGAGAAGAGCTCAGATACCCGACGAGCACTTTATGCGCCGAGAAAGAACCAGCCCAGGTCGAAGGCGAAGGACAACTTGCCTTTCGACCCAAGTTCAGAATGACTTACAAGGAATTGCTAGCTATGCCAGGTATGGCAGACAAGCTGAGGTTCCCCCGAAATATGACAGGAATTTGGAGTCGCGCAAGGAATTTTGGTGTAAGTTCCACAAGGCCTTTGGGCACAATGTGGAACACTGTATAGCCCTAGGCTACTAGTTAGCAGGGTTGATAAAGAATAGGTTCCTGAAGGAAGGCAACCCGAAAGGGTCGAAGGAAGAGCATCCGCCAGTGGAACAGGGGCATGAGATACATGTCCACGGTGAGATCAATACTATCCAAGGAGGGTTTTCAAGAGGGCGATGCATCACCTCCAAGCGTAAGAAGTACGCAAGGGAAGTAATGATGGTAGAGGTGCAGAAGCCTGATCGATCAGCCGAGCCCAACCTCTGCTTCACGAAGGCTGATTTAAGGGACGTAGTCCCACATGAAGACGATCACGTGGTGATCTCGTTTGTCACTGTGGAAAGAAGAGTGCTTAGGGTTCTCATAGACCAGGGAAGCTCAGTCGACGTAATGTTTTTGGATAACATTCAGCAAGTTGCAGTTGTCACCTGACCAGTTGAGGCCATACGACGGTTGTTTGTTTGGTTTCGCTAAAGATCAGGTGGAAGTAAGAGGACATGTGGAGTTGAGGACGACCTTCTCAGATGGCACCTCATCTCGAACAACCAGTGTCAAGTATCTGGTTGTTAATGTTGTTTTGACTTACAATATGCTTTTGGGCAGACCTTCCTTAAACAGGTTAGGTGCGGTGGCCTCCACAAGGCACATGAAGATGAAGCTGCCCTCCCTCGAGGGAGGGGTAATCGTCATCAAGTCTGACCAAAAGGAGACGAGGAAATGCTATGAGAACAACCTGAAAAACAAAAGAGGAGTATGTGTGGTCGCCATCCAAGCATAGGGACTTGATGGGGCAACCTGTGTAGAAGTCGCCAGAGGTGGCCTGAACCTGCTGGTGAGGTTCAGGAGAAGGAGATTAAAAGGAAGAAGTTCAAGCTCAACACATCACTGTGCCAGGAGATGCAAGATCATATCGTCGAGGTGATACCAAAGCATTTGAACGCTTTTGCATGGACTGCCTTAGACATGCCCGACATAGACCCCGACTTCTTGTGCCATAGGCTCACCATGGACGAGAAGGTCAGGCCCGTGATATAGAGGAGAAGGAAGTACAATGATGAGAGACACCTGGTCATCAAGGAAGAGACTCAGAAACTTCTGAGCGCTAGCCACATAAGGGAGATCCAGTACCCTAAGTGGTTAGCGAATGTTGTGTTGGTCAAGAAGGCCAATGGGAAGTGGAGAATGTGTGTTGATTTCATGGATCTGAACAAGGCCTGTCCTAAGGATTCATATTCTCTGCTTAGCACTGACGCCTTGGTGGATAGCGCTTCAGGTTGCTAACTTCTAAGTTTTCTAGACACATTCTCGGGATACAACCAGATTCGCATGCATCCCTGTGATGAGAGCAAAACCGCGTTCATGATAGAGCTCTTCAGTTACTGTTACAAGGTCATGCCCTTTGGGTTGAAGAACGCTGGCGCGACCTACCAGAGGTTGATGGATAGAATTCTTTCCCCCTTTGATTGGGCGAAATGTGCAGGCATACGTGGACGACATGGTCGTCACCTCGATGGAGAGACCACCATGTCGCTGACTTGGAAGAGCTATTTACCACAATAACTAAGTATAATATGAAGTTGAATCCAGAAAAATGTGTGTTCGGGGTAGAGGCAGGGAAGTTCTTAGGATTCTTGCTCACTAAACGGGGGATAGAAGCAAACCCCGATAAATGCGCATCAATCATAGGAATGAGGAGCCCTGCCATTGTTAAGGAAGTACAACAGTTGACTGGGCGAATGACCACCCTATCTTGGTTCTTATCAGCAGGAGGAGATAAGGGGTATACTTATTTCCAGTGTTTGAAGAAGAACAGCCGCTTCGTGTGGACTAGCAAGTGTGAAGAGGCATTTCTCAAGCTGAAGGAGTACTTGGCTAGCCCGCCTGTCCTTTGTAAGCCGCTGCCAGCTACTCCCCTTCGTCTCTACTTTGCAGTTATAGAACGAGCGATCTGCTCGGTCATCGTGCAAGAACAAGATCAGGTTCAGAAGCCCACATACTTCGTGAGCAAGGGGTTGTAGAGGCCCGAGGTACGCTATCAAGCCATCGAAAAGATAGCTCTGGCAGTTGTATTCGCAGCTCGACAACTTCCCAACTATTTCCAAAGCTTCACAGTGATTGTTATGACAGAACTTCCAATTCGTAAGGTCCTTCAGAAACCTAACGTAGCAGGTCGGATGGTACGCTGGGCAGTCGAGTTGTCTGAGTTTGACGTACAGTAAGAACCCAGAGGGCCTATTAAGAGCCAGGTTTATGCTGACGTTGTGGTGGAGCAGTCCTTAGAAGCCAGTCAGGTAGATGGTGGAGATTTCCAGTGGGTTCTCTCCGTGGATGGATTTTCTAACCAGCAAGGTAGCGAAGCAGGTATAATTCTGGAGGGACCAAATGGACTGTTGATCGAGCAGGCCCTTATATTCGCTTTCAAAGCTCACAACAACCAGGCTGAGTACGAAACGCTGGTAGTTGGGATGTTGTTGGCCAAGGAGTTGGGCGCTCGAAGTCTGCTGGTAAAAAGTGATTCGCTGCTGGTGACCGGGCAAGTCACGGGTGAGTACCAGGCCAAAGATCCGAAAATGGCTTCGTACTTAAGGTATGTCACACTCTTAAGGGAGGCTTTTCCCATGTTTGAATTAGTGCATGTCCCGAAGGAACAAAATGCTCGAGCAAACCTGCTGGAAAAACTCGAAGGCTTAGGCAAGGGAGGTCGGCAGAGGTCAGTTTTACAAGAGACTCTAAAGTCACCCAGGACCACCGCAGGTTGTGCGGGAGAGGTCCAACACGTTGAGACTTTCGAGGTCGGAATGGAAAGAAAAAGAGGGCATCGATCGTTGACACAAGAAATGGTGAAGGTGCCTAAGGCTTGTCGGGAGAGGAATCACTAGACATTTGTCAGGTCGACGTGGGCGAAACTTGGATAACACCATATCAACATTATCTTGCTGATGGCATGCTCCCGGCAGAGCTTATGGAGGCTAAGATGATCAAGAAGAACTCAGGCAGGTATACTCTGGTAGATGGAAAACTATTCAGACATGGCTACACTCATCCTATCCTCACCTGCGTAAGTGGGGACCAGTGTACACGTATCATGGCAGAGCTCCATAAAGGCATCTGTGGAAGTCACGTCGGGGGGCGAGCTCTCTCCTTGAAGGTCGTTCGAGTGGGTAATACTGGCCAACCATGAGGGAAGACTGCATGAGGTATGCACAACGAGACGAGCAGTGTCAGAAGCACGCTAATTGGCATCATGCACCCCCAGGGGAGTTGCGATCCATACATAGCCCCTAGCCTTTCCACACTTGGGGAATAAACATCTTAGGTCCATTCCCACTAGCGATTCATCAAATGAAGTACCTAGTGGTGGCAGTTGAGTACTTCACCAAGTGGATAGAAGCCGAACCAGTTGCGTAGATAACTGCCCACAGGGTTCAACACTTTGTGTGGAAAAACATTGTTTGTTGTTTTGGGATCCCAAAACGTTTAGTTTCTGACAACGACACCCAATTCGCAAGCCAACAGTTGTGCAACTGTGCACGGAGCTCGACATCAAGCAAGTGTTTGCCTCGGTAGAGCATCCTCAAATGAACGAATAGGTCGAGTCCGCCAATAGAGTCTTGCTCAGAAGCTTGAAGAGGAGGTTAAAGAAAGCTAAGGGGACCTGGGCAGAAGAGGTGCCTCAAATTCTTTGGGCCTACCACACCACTCCACAATCCACCACGAAGGAAACGCTCTTTAGTTTGGTGTATGGGTCAGACGCCATTATCATTGTATGTGAACTTAGACTTACACGACGAGGTGCGAGAGCAGACGCGAGTCAAAGCTGAAGCTCTAAAGAGAAGGGTGGAACGAAAACAAAGGTTCAAATAGAGACCTCGACAGTTCCAAATTGTCGACCTGGTGATGCGAAAGGCTCACCCTTACTAGTTGGAGAATAAGTTGTCTCCTAAGTGGATCGACCCATTCCGCGTGGTAGAGGCACTCAGAAACGGAGCTTATAGGCTCGAGACTTTGGAGGGTGGAGCTATACCCTGAACGTGGAATGATGTCAAACTCAAGTTTTATTTCAGTTAATATATTTTGTCGATCTTTATGAACAATTTGAATAATTAAGGGGACACTCTTTTTTCCTTACGGGGGTTCTTAGAAGATGGTTTTCCAGAATACTCTGTTAACACACGATAGGGCGACTTGACCGATAAGTTATCCCAGTAAGTGCAATGTGTCTATGATTGACAATTAAACAAGGTCGTTTATTCCTCTAGTAAGATTCTGGGGCCTAGGTGACTTGACGACCATGCTATTCAGATGGGGAAACCTTTTCTCAGTAAGATTCTGAGTCTAGGCACCCTAAATGGACTTGAGATTATTTATTCGAGGGCATGTACGCTAACCTACCTCGATGTTGAGGAGTAGACTTGGTGTGTAAGCCAATACTTAAGTCAGATACTCCGAGTAATAAAAGTTATTTAAGAGCAGACTTGGTGTGCAAGCCAACACCCAAGTCAGATGCTCCAACCGGAAGGCATTAAGATTCTGAGTCCAGGTATCCTAAGATACACCATGAGGTAGTACGCTCTCTCCTCAGTAAGATTTTGAGTCCAAGAGGTACTTAATCGCGATTAATAGCAACTAAAAGCGTGCGACTAAAGGTATAGAAAGCAACCTACCTTGGCTTTGGTGAAACCATCCAAACTCGGACGCTCTGTAGAAAAGAACCAATATTAACCTTGTAGGGTAGCAATGTATCGCGAAGGTGTTAAGAGTAGACTTGATGATGTAAACCAACACATAAGTCAGATACTTCAGGCGATAAAGTTCTCGAAGAGTAGATCAGTGTGTAAGCCAACACACAAGTCGAATACTCCAAAGCTAATGGATTCATTTAAGAGCAGACCTGGTGTTTGAGCTAACACCCAAGTCAGATGCTCTAAACAAAGTAAAAAGGTTCAAGAGTTGACTTTGTGTATAAAGCTAACACATGGGTCAAAGGCTCTAAACAAGGGTAGTTGTTTAAGAGTAGACTTGGTGTGGGGATTGGCACTCAAGTCAGATACTCAGATCATCCCCAACGATGGGGAAAGGTGTGTGCGGAAAATAGATAGCCCTTTCAAGCATACAAGTTTTGTACGACAAGATCAAAAACGCCAAGTCCTTATTATGTGACCAATCAACATGTTAACAAGCGAGACACTCTGTAGACAAAGGGTATGACTCATACACAAGTTATTTCTATAGGAGCATTGTGATTTCCCTTTTTGGTCTGGCACATTACATTGTTAAAGTAGTTAGTTATGTTACCGTTGGATGATAAGGCTATGCTACTCAAGGCATGCAATATACTAGTCGAAGTGTGCCAAAAGTTAAACAAGTTGGATAAATGAGTTAAGGCACTAATACACACAAGAGTTTATAAAGTTAAGATCGTTCAAAGGGTTACACAAGGTAGCTGATTACAAAAGGATGCTACTCATCCACAAGACGCCCATCTACCATTGTTTTGCCCAAACCATGTTGGGAGAAATCCATCTCTGGGTAGATTCATGAGGCTTGTGTGACGGTGTCTTCAAAGCCCGCCATGTATGAGTTAGCAACATCGCCAGTGAGAGCTTCCCTCTCTTGCACATGCTCCTCACCCTTTCGGATCAACTCTTCATCCTTCTTGATTAGCTCCCCCTTCAGTCTCTCCACTTCAGCTTGGAGCTCCGCGTTCTTGTTGGATAATTTTAGGGCTTCCTTGGATTTCTCAGTCAGGAGAGCCCTAGCCTCTTCTTGTGTTCACTGGAGCTCTTCGTGGAGTCTGGTTGTTTCTTGCTTGAGACCCTCCACCTGCTACGAGAGCTTGGAAACCTTGTGAGATTCCTCTTTAGCGGAGCCTTTCCACCCCCGCAGCTTGAAAATGGCCAAGCAGTTGGCAGCCAAGGCCTGCCCCAGTTGCCTCACAACCTGCTCCACTAGCTAGTCCTCCTCCAGGTTCTCCAGTCTTTCCTTGGCCTTGGCGGATAGGAGGGTCTTCTCGAGGAAGAAAGGGGCATCCAAGCTAGGATCCCACATTCCTTCCTCTAGGGCGCTTGTAGCCTCTTCCTCCTGCACCACCACCATGTCACGAGAGGGAGGTGGGCTTGGCAGAGTGGCTTGTGGAGAAGGAGCACACCCATCTGAGACAGAATGCTCAGAGGGCTCGGTGGCAACCCTGCGCCTCCTTTTGAAGCCCAGCCCGGAATAAGTCTCCTCATCGTCAGTAGGAGCAGGGACAACCTCAGCAACAACCTTAAGCTTCAGGTCCTCGGCAGGGCGAGCTTGGGCAGTTTCCTTCATCTTTTTGGCCTTGGATGCCAAGTCCTTCTTGTTGAGTCTACCCAGCATGTTGTTTGCAAAAAAAAAGGTAGATCAGCAAGAAAACACACAAGTTAACATCAGTAAGAGCAAGAGAACGAAGGATACCAATATATGCTTTAAGTCCCACTAGGGAGAACTCTTGGCTTATGAGGGTGGCTATGTCAAAAACCACCTTCAAGCATCTGGCACCTTGGAACCTCGATTTCTCAATCCAGTACAAGGGGAACCCATCTAGAAGAGTTGAGTCCCTCTTATTGTAGCGAATTTTCAGGAATTTTCCTTTGAAACCCTTGTAAGATTGCTGGAAGAGTGACAACTAGGCTCTCCCAGCCACGCCATTGAAGGACACCCACAGTTGGCGATCCAGGCGTTTGGCCTCAAAGAAATGCAAAAAGATCTCTACTGATGGTAGATGGTCGAAGTGGGTGCAAAGAATGGAAAAAACCCCGAACAAACACCTAGCTATTTGGATGTAGCTAGGTTGGGGCAACGTTGATTTTGGTAAGAAGCTCTTTTTCAAAATTGTACAAGGGTAAGTGAAGGAGAACTTTCTTAAAGACGGTGGTGTAAAAATAGAAAAATGGACCATCAGGGTCCGAGGACTCATCGCAACAGATTGGCTCGTCCTCCCTACATGGCACTAACTTAAGTCCTCTATCGTTCTCCCTACCAAAGATACACTTTTTGGGACGTTCGCTTTTCATATAAAAAACTATTTGCTCATGAGAGGTGTATATAGAGGTTTCTCCTAAAAGATTATCAGAAGCCCAGGGGTACAGGGTTCGATGATCCATCACTTAGAGTATCTAAAACAAGAAAAACAAACAAGCAAAACACAAGCACACATTTAGGTAGTTAAAGCAACACGCATTCCAGATTCAAGAAAGAGGACGAAGCTAAACAAAGATAGCAATATGAATTGAAAGAATACAAAACAATCCCAAAACAGATGATATGATCACGATGAAAGTGTTAAATAATACCAGTACGTAGTCATGAGTCAGAGGGGATACCTTGGTTCGAAGAGCAAGTCGAGGCAAGGAGGTTGCCCAGGTTGAGGAAGGAGGTGCAGAGAGTTTGAGTGAAGGCACGAAAGCTTTTTGAAAGGGAGATGGAACAGTGAGAAACGACTAAGTTTTTCGAACGTTATAAAAGCACAGTGTTGGGAAGAGCAAACGATAATGCTTTTTTTAACCATTGACAAAGGTCACGTGTGCACTCATGATGGAGTGTGGTGACTCAGAAATGCTTTGTGCGTCGCGCCACCCGCACCACTACCCACAAGACACGTATGTCGCCAAGGGCGAGCAAATAGCCTCTTCGCTGAAGCAAGCTCAACTCGAGCCTGAGGGGCTTGTGTAGAGCACTCAGAGCCCAACGCTCGGAGGTCGGACATCAGCATTTACCGTAGGCAGTTCAACTCGGCTCTTGGGTTAAGTTGGTGGGCCATAAGATTGGACCCCACATGTATGTATTGGTTTCTTTTTCGTATAACCCCTTGTGCATAAGGCCTAAGCAGCAAGCGAGGGGTAATTATGGACCTTTTAAAACCTAAGCCCATGTGTGTTAAGGCACGTAGAGGTTAGGTTGCATGTGCTTAAAGTGTAGCGTAGCACCATGGTGAGGGTGGCTATGTAAAAAAGATTGGACCTCTGATGCTGGTACATGAGTTGGTACCCTGGTGGTTATTCTGTTATGATTTTATGCACTCCATACGGGATAGATTCTGTTCGGTTGCAACACCAAGAGAGTGTGCCCTTGAATAGAATATTTTTCTGTTGAGTATGCTTTCAGTTGAGATGATGTGATAGAAAGTTGTTAAAGGAGGTAGGTTGCAACCGTGGGTAAATGACTTAATAAAAGTTTTAACAATGGATAATGTAAAAATAAACCCTTCGTTAAAACCATTTTTTTTAGTGATATATGCACAACTATTAATATATTTATATGTCATAATATACTAAGTAAACTTTTAAAAAATATAATATGAAGTATGTATTTAGTAGCGGTTTAATTTTTATTGGTTGAGTCAGAATTTTTTCAATAAAAAATAAATAATATACATTACTAGAAAATCGTTAAATAGAAACTAATTTTAGAGACAAAAAATAATTAGTTTCTATTGATTAAATTAGATATTATTTTAGATACTAAAAATAGTATTGGTATCTAAATGAGTTTTTATTATTGATAAATAGTTTCTAAATTGATATCTAATTAACTACTTAGGTTTTAGTTACCACTTATTTAGATTCTAAAGTTGAGTTTTAAAACTTTGGTAATTAGATACCAATTTAAAAATTATTTATCAATAATAAAAATTAATTTAGATAGTATCTAATTTAGTCAATATAACAACTCATTCTTTTTTATCTCTAAAATTAATTTTTATTTAATGATTTTCTTGTAGTAATATTAAAACTAACGTACTTGAAATACTCTAACCATTTTTCAATAAAGAAACATAAATAAACATAACCTATGTAACTCTACATTTTACAATAAAGAAACATAACCTATGTAGCTCTAAATTGACTCAACAAGAAACCATGAAGTTGTACTTCCTAATTAATGGAGTGATGAATCCAATACAAACCTAATAATTAACCAATGTAGTGACGAATCATTACAAACCTAATTATAATGTTTAGTGAGACTACACTATTTGGTTAATGTTATCATTCTTTAAATATATTAAGAGAGTTTTATCTTTCTTTTCACTAATCATTCTCTCAGACTGATTTCCGACGGTCAGCAGAAACCTATTTCGCCATCCTGAAAAGATAGTCTTTCCTTCATCTCTTTTAAAAACCTTCAAATTGGAATTATTGGATTTTCGAATTGAAATTTATTACCAAGTATTAAAATTGCATATTGATTTAAAACTGAAATTTGAATTTGAATTTAAATTAATTTGCATGTATTATAGAAACATACATAGAATGCATTTCTCATTTTATATATTAAAATGAAATAATAAAAATACTTAATTGATTATAAAATTTAAATTAATAATTTTATAATTGAAAAGAAAAAGTAAAGTTTCTATTAAATTAATACTTAAACAGTAATATTCATAAAAAATTAGGATGGTGAGTTGTATATATGTAACAATAATTGTACTCCATTTAGACACTTAAAGTATTTAGATAAATATTGTTTATGAAGATTGGTATTTGATGTCATATGCGGCCATCCCATGAAAAGGCATAAATGCATTGATCCGATAAATCCATGATAGATAAGGTTAAAATATATACCCCTGATGAGTTATTTATTTCTTGCTGAGAAAAAAAAAAATATATCCAACCGAGCTTAATATATTATATAGTTT
>Ga0123341_1005204_pt1 | contig 11567 bp, 10 predicted proteins | sample Turbeapinknodule_FD_89959 | JGI IMG/M metagenome (GOLD analysis project Ga0123341, IMG submission 89959) | Root nodule microbial communities of legume samples collected from Mexico - Turtle bean Mexico pink nodule | ecosystem: Host-associated > Plants > Roots > Nodule | place: Mexico: Nepantla... | reverse complement strand
TATGTTTCCCTCTAAGCACCTTTCTAAACAATATTCTTTATTATTTAAAACTTGGCCTTGCCCCTCATGGGATGGACTTGGGCTCTTTGGGCTTTGGCCTTCTTGGGCTTGGGCTTGGGCTTTTGGGCTTGGGCGTCATCTTTATGTTATGTCTTCTTTTAATTTTGAGAAGATTAGAAGGAAGAACTTTAGAAGTGAAGGCGAATGACCTCTTCCTTCATCAATAAAAGCCTCCTTTACTTGATTCTCACTTGGAAGTTCCTTGTTATATCCTAAAGAGGTATAACAAGGGGACAACAACAAGCTAGCATAAAAATATATACAAAGGAGATAGAAAGAGAAGGAGTGCATAAATTATGGTTCAAGATTGTTGTTCTTAAAAAATTGTTGATTCAATTTTCATTGTATTTTCTTTGAGTTGTATGTAGCAAAACCGTGATCAATTAGTGGATTAATTGCGCATTAGAGGGTGAGTGTGTCTTCAAGGTTCCAAGTGCCAAAAAGCCTCACCTTAGGATTTGACTAGTTTACAAGCTTCCTAGTTAGCATTTTTTTCTTATTGTTTTAATTGCTTTGCATTGATTTCTTGCATAAAATTGTGCTTTCTTTCTTGATTGTACTATAAGTGAATTACTTAGAGAAGGGTTTTTGAAAGTTTTGAAGGATAGAATCCGGCTAGGAAAGGCTTGGTACTTAAGTTATCCAAGTGATCCACCTCCCTTTCCTGGGAATCTACCTACATTGCTCCACCTATCTTTCTTGTGGTAAATTGCTTTTAACACATACTTTAAACATGACTTCTCATTCTTCCAGCTCAAGTGAAAATGATAGAAAGTCTATTAAATCTCTTTTGAAACAACTAGCTCGAGACTTTCAATCACTTTCACATAGACAATTGCAACATGAGGCCCAAATTTTAGAAGATAAAAGAGAAAGGGATCCTCATCTTGCTTTATTGGAGGAAGAGTTGAAAGTTGTTAAAGAAAAGGATGAATACATCAACAAAATAAAAAGAATTCACATGCACCTAACTCTAGGTTGAGTGATTCTTATGATGGAGAGAGTCTTAAAATAAATGAATACTATCAACCTCAACCTAGGAGAGTTAGAAGAGAAAGAAGAGAAAATCCAAAAGACACTAGGGTAGACTTACCTCATTTTTATGGGAACGAAAATGTTGAAACATACCTAGATTAGGAGATGAAAGTAGAACAACCTTTTTGCTTGCCATCATGTTAGTGAGGAGAGGAAAGTACCCCTAGCCATCTTAAGCTTTCAATCAAATGCAATGAATTGGTGGACTTCCCTAAAAAGAGTGAGACATCTCCACAAGGAAGCCTCCCATTACATATTGGAATGACCTTAGAGGAGCCTTGAGATGTCGCCATATTCCCTCATACTACAATAGGAAGTTGATGGACAAGCTCCAAAGACTTCATCAAAAAAATTTGAGTGTAGAAGAATATTGGCAAAAGATGGTGTTATATATCATAAGGGCAGGGATTAAGGAAAAATATAATACCACCATTTCAAGGTTTTTAAGTGGTCTCAAACTTGAGATAAGAAACAAAGTTTAAATTTTACCTTATAGAGATTTAAATGACTTGATTCAACTTTGCATTAAAGTTGATAAACAAATTTTGAAAAAAGAATCAAGTCAAAAACAAAGTTCATACTCTGTACCTTATGACAAGGATGAGTTCCAAAGGTGGTAAGAGCATATAAAAGAAAATTCTCTAGAACCTTCCCAAAACCTATCAACAAATGAGCACATCTCACACACTCAAACTAGAGAAATTCAGTGTTTTAAATGTCTTGGTAAGGGTCATTTGGCATCTCAATGTCCCAATGAAAGAACTATGATCTTAAGGGACAAAGATGAAAATAATAGCCAAGAAGAAGAAACTAGTGAAAGTGAAGAAAATATAAAAATAGAAATAAAAAATTAAGAGTCCTTAGGGACCAATCTGAAGTGTGGGAGAAGAGTGTTCCTTCCCACAAGGTCATTCAGAAAGAAGAAAAAATTGAAAATAAAATTGAAAAGATACTTTTATCTGAACAACCTTCAAGCCTCCTTTTGTGTAAAGGAACACTTGCATGCACTGCTACATTTTTTGAAACTTGTGAACTACCTCCTCAAGTTAAAAAGCTTTTAAAGGAATTTGGTGATGTATTCCCTAAGGAAGGCCCGTTGGACTTCCACCTTTTAGAGGTATAGAACACCAAATAGATTTAGTTCCAGGAGCTAGTCTACCAAATAGACTAGCTTATAGAACTAATTCTGAGGAGACTAAGGAGATAGAATCACAAGTTCAAGAATTGTTGGAGAAGGGTTGGGTTCGAAAGAGCCTAAGTCCTTGTGTTGTACCTGTTTTGTTGGTGCCAAAAAAAAAGATGGCAAGTGGAGAATGTGTTGTGATTGTAGAACCTTCAATAATATCACCATCAAATACAAACATCCAATTCCTAGACTTGTAGATATCCTTGATGAGTTGCATGGGTCCACTACATTTTCCAAGATTGATCTTAAAAGTGGATATCACCAAATAAGAATCAAAGAAGGTGATAAGTGGAAAACTGCTTTTAAAACCAAATTTGGACTATATGAGTTCTTAGTGATGCCTTTTGGACTCACTAATGCACCTAGCACCTTCATGAGCCTTATGAATCATGTCCTTAGAAATTGCATAGGTAAATATGTAGTAGTTTATTTTGATTATATGCTAAGATATCAACAACAAGTGAAGGTCGAGTTATCTGTAAGCATCTATAAAGATAAAATTTTATGTGATGTAGTGCCTATGGAAACTTGTCATGTCTTATTGAGACGACCATTGCAATTTGCTAAAAACTCCATGCACAGTGGTCGTACCAACAAGGTTACCTTCACACATGAAAAAAAAAATCTTTTGTATCCTTTAACATCTTCTCGGGTGTTAGATGGTCAAATAAGATTAAAACATCAAATAAAAATTGAGAAATCACTAGCTCTTCTAGAACAAAAGGTAGTGTCTAAAGAATTTAGTAACAAAAATTTAGAACAAGGGAGAAAAAACTTAGAAAAGATAAATATGTACTCCTCTCTAAAGAAATCTTGTGAAAGTTGCAAAAAATAATAGAAAAACAAGAGGAATGGTAACTTACTAAGACTGATTTTTACATAATTGTTGAAACTAACCCATTTGATTTGTTTGATGACTCCAACAAATGGACATTTGATCCTGAAGGATGAGCATAGTTTTCAAAACAGGAATAAGGTTGTTGTTCGAGATCAACCCTGTAGATATGAGGAAAAATCCTATCAAGAAGGACGGGATGATGGAAACCGTTCAGCCACACACAACCCCATAATAAGGAGGATGAAAACCTAAAGGTTGTTTATTGATTTAATTGCAAATATGGGTCTAATTGGGCTTTTGTTTATTTTTGTAGGCCCAATCAAGAAGAAAACTCTAAGGTGAAGGAATGTACAAACATATCCAAGAAGACCTCCAAGTCATCAAAACATAAACTAGAGCTTTGGCCAGAAGAACACAAGAAGACTGAAATTCTGCTGACTGGTCAACATTATTTGTGGACCAAGCTTTAGCTTAAATAAATTGTATAAAGTTATTTAGGATTTCATGGGCCATGTGTTGTGCCTAGTAACATAAAATAATTGGACCAAATATTTGGGACAAGTAGCATAGGTTTTTGGGCTTGTATATGACTAGTTGGGTTAAAATTGACTAGTTAGGGTAACAATTGAGCTTCTTTTAGCCTAATGTAACTCTAAAACGTCTAGGGTATATTGGAGAACGAAAATCACCTTGGCATGGAGCACATGAACATCCACATGGCAACATAGGAGTGGAGAGGATTTAGCATGGAAGGTGTGAGCTAAACATGGAAAGCATGACTCCACATGGCACCTTCTCATTGGAGAATTTTATTTTGAATTTTCAAATTTTGACTCTAAAATGTTCTGCCCTCTCTCCTATATATGGAGGTGCTTGGTTCTCATTTTACAAGATTAATGAATGAGTGAATTGCTGCCCAAGTTGCTAGCAAATCTCACTCTCTTGTCTTCCTCTTTAGGATAAACACTTTAGTCTTCTTCACCTAGCTCAAGTGATGTGGCCCAACCAATCACTATCCGTACTTAGCATGCACCTTCAAGGAATTCGTAAACTCCAAATGAGTCAACTTGCACGCCTCCTCCATTGATGCTTCTGCCATTCATCTCAAAATTCAAGAATCCAAAACGAAATGAAGGCACAAATCAATCAATTCAGATGGTGAAACCTCTTCTCAGTAAGATTCTGAGTCCAGGCACCCTAAATTGGCTTAAGATTGTTTGGCCGAGGGCAGTTAAGTTAACCTACCTCGGTGTTGAAGAGTAGTCTTGGCGTGAAAGTCAACACCCAAGTCAGATACTCTAACCAAAGTCATTAAAAGAGTAGACTTGGCATGTGAGCCGACACCCAAGTCAGATACTCTAAGCGCAAAAAGAAATTGTACCATTGGGAAGATTCCAAGTTCAGGCGCCCTACAATTGTGATTGTTTAATGTCAGGTAAGGCAACATGCCTTGGTAAGAATAACCGAGCAGGCGTTCCGATACGACCCAAATCAACAAGAAGATGACCAAGGATGCCAACTATGAAGGGTCATCTCAACAATCAAGGGAAGACGTCATTAGTAGGAGGAATGGAGAACGACCGGAGCACCTAAAGTTCTTCCTACCAGTCTTCTGAAATATTTATAAAAATGTTGTAAATAAGTTAGGCTCATTAGTAGGGGTCCAAATAGTAGAAATAAGCTAGAATAAAGTGCCTTTAGCATAGTAGGGGGTGTGGGTAGCATTCTAGCTTGTTCCTAGCCCCTTTGAAGGCATTTTGACCTAATTTCTAGAAGGATAAGCCTATGGCTTAGTCAAACCCTATGGTTGCCAACTTTTTCCCTTTTCCCATTCTTCCCTCTTTTCTTCTTTTCCAAGACTCCTAAAATCTATAAATAGGGAGGCCAACCTCATGTATTCATAAGTTGAATGAAGAGTAAAGTTACTATACACAAATTGTGTGAGATTAGTGAGACTTGTTTCTCCTAAGCTTTAGTCTTATCTTGTGAGTGTTTGGGAGCTCTCAAGTGGCGGCATCATCACTTATCTTGGAGCAAATTCACCATTCCAACTGGCGTGATCTTCTTCCCAAGCTTCATCCACATAAGTTTTCCTTTCACTCATCTTTTTCCATTCCATTTCCATTCTTGTTTTTCAATTCCAAAATATGTCTTGTTCTTTTTTTCTTGCTTTAATTCAATTAGGTCTTTTATCTTTTCTTTCCTTGTGTTTGCTTAAATTCTGCACCTAATTGTCATCCATTTTCACCATTGAATTGTGTTTTTCCTTTGGCCTTATGGAAATGAACGTTCACATCTACTTAACACTTGTTAAGTTAATGTCCAGTGGGAATTTTCCTTAAGCTTCTCACCTATAATTGTCCTAAAATCTAAATCTAAGTAAAGTGTCACTAATCAAATGAACAATCCTAAAATCAACACGCATTTAGGCAATGAAAGCAACACGCATTCCAGATTCAAGAAAGACAAGAAAGCTAACAGAAATAACAATCAACATTGTCATAATAGAATGAATTCAGAACAGTCCCAACAAAGGTAATATGATCATAATGAAAGCGTCAGATGATGTCAATACATAGTCATGAGTTGTAGGAGGTACCTTGATTCAAAGAGCGAGTGGAGGCGAGGAGATTTCCCAGGTTGAGGAAGGAGGTGCAAAGAGTCTGAGAAGAGGCACGAGAGCTTCGAAGGGGAGAAATGAAACAGTGTGAAATGTTGAAGAGTTTCGAACGTTAAGAAACACAATGTTGGGAAGGGTAAGCCGCAATGCCTTCCAGTCGAAAAGGCCACTTGTACGCTCACAATGGAGTATGGTGAGATGTCCTCTCAGAAACGCTTCGTGCATCATGCCATACGCGTCACTACCCATAAGACACGTAAGCCACCAAGAGAGAACAGGTAGCCTCTTCGCTGAAGCAAGCTCTGCTCGAGCCTGAGGGGCTTGTGTACTGGACCAGAGCGCTCAGAGCTCAACGCTCGGTGGTTGGACCTTAGCACCTGCCACAGACAGGTCAGCTAGGCTCTTTGTCCAAGTTGGCGGGCCATGTGATTGGGCCCCATATGTATGTATTAGTCCCTTTTTTGTGTAACCCTTTGCGCATAAGGCCTAGGAGGCTAGCGAGGGGTAGTTTTGGACCTAGGGGTGTGCTTAGTGCGCAGGGGGTCTAGCTCAAGTAAATATTTTCTTTTAAACCTGAGCCCATGTGTGTTAGGGCACATAAAGGTTAGGTTGTATGTATTCTGAAGAAGGGCGTAACGCCACGTTGAAGGTGGCTACGTAAACAGATTGGACCCCTGATGCTGATACATAGTTGGTACCTTCGTGGTTATTCTGTTATTATTTTATGCACTCCCTAGAGGAAAGATTTTGTTTTGTTGCAACATCGTGAGAGTGTGCCCTTGAGGAGAATATTTTTCTTGTTGAGTATGCTTTCAACTGAGATTATATTTTCGTGACAGAAAACTATTACAAGAGGTAAACTATAAAAGGGACTTGAGATCCCAGGTTAAGGTACGCTGTTTCTAAGGCAGAAACTTGTTATTTCTTATTTCTTATAAGTCCTGTAGTAACTTGATCGTCGGAGTGAAATCAACAGGTAGGACCCCCCTCTGTCTCAATAGAGTCATGTTCCAACGTAACAAAGGAAAGAGCAGATTCCAACAGAGATAGATGAAGCGAGAACTTGTCACTAGAGTCAACCGACGAGCAGGTCAATCAGCAAGAACACTAGTAGTACAAGAAACTTTCCTTAATAAGGTAAATATGATTAATTAATTAGTATTGAACAATTATAACAAATGTATTGTACTTTGAATGTATTTATCATTGTCAACCGATACAGCAAAATAAATAAATATAGCATCAAAATATAAAGAATATGCTTGGATATTTTTGATAATTTATACACTATATTCAATAGTTACAACACTTTAAAATAGTTACTATGAACAAAAAGTATGCTATAGAAACTATTAATTCTTTCACCAATGCGTAACCAAGCTAGTTCAAGACTGGTATCTTTGTTCAGTGTGTTATATCACCAAATATTAATACTTCACATAACTTCTAGTCAATGATAAGGAAAATAATTGTTTTAAAAGGTACGTAAGAAGAAGAATATAATAAGTTAATAAATCCTATAATCTAGTACTTTATTGTTATTTATAATAAATTTATAATGAAGATATATTGGATAGTGATACCTCAATTTTTCTACTACCCATGTATTTTGACTTGTGACCACAATCGAACATCTTTCTATAGTTGATTACATATGTATAACCTGATATCCTCTCCTACATACGAAATGGGTTTTCCTTTGAATTTTGGTGAATTGGCTGAAGCTATTGGAAGTGATGAGTCAAGGGGAGCTCCATTGGAGCCATGAATACCTTGTAGTTTCCATGAAGAGTGTGAAGAGTGATTGGTTCGGCCATATCACTTGGAAGAGGTGGAAGACGAGACCAAAGGCGTCTATCTTAGAGAGGCTAGACAAGAGAGTGCTTAGGCTTGAAATTTGGAAGCATAACATACATATATTTGATTTTCTAAAACATAAGCCAAACACCCCAATTTATAGGTTAGAGGGTTGGTCAAGTTACAAGGAAAAGAGTGGGAAAAATCAATTGCAAAAGGTTTGAATTAGGCGCTTAAATCAAGTCACAAGGCAAGCATGATCAAGGTGTGCTTCATGTGACCTAATTAAGTCTAATGACTAGTCTAGGGTTTAATGTGAGTTGTAATTAAACCCAAATTTACCCTAGATAGGTTTCAAAAACCTAACCCTAACCTTAATTTACTTCAAGCAAAAATACAAGCAAAAATCCTTCTCTACTTTTAAGTGAGAAAATTTAAATCCTATCACTACAAAAAATCTTGTATGTGGTGGTGGCTATTAAAAACCGCCACAATTAGTTGTATAATACGACAACTTCATAGACGCCATAATTATCCTTCGAAATATGGCATTTAGAACCACCATAATCATCTTTCGAAATAAACGCTCTCCCACGCTTTGTTCCCTCTGTTACCTTCCTCTTTTCCAATGTTTTTCTTTTCTAATCCCCTCTTTTAATCTTTGAAAATATACAAGTTTCTTAACATTTTTTTTTCGTATTCCGCTGACTGAACATTCCCCTCTTTCGTATTCCCCCTCACTAAACATTCCCCTCTTGTGTATTCTCCTTTGTTGTATTCCCTTCACTGAACTATCCCCTCAATGAACCTTATCACCATAACATAACCCCTCTCACTGAACATTCCCCTCTTTAGTATTCCCCTCTCAGTGAACCTTTCTCACCATAATCTTTCTCACTTTGTGAAACCCTTCTCTTCTCACGGTAACCCTTATCTTCTCACTTTCACTGGAAACCCTTCACATTCTCACTCTCACTGGAAGCCCTTCACAATCTCACCGCAAACCCCTTTTCTCACTCTCACTGAAAACCCCTTTTCTCACTCTCACCGAAAACCTTCTTCTCAATCTCAAATTTATTATTCTTAGGGTTTGCGTGTGGTTTTTATTACAGTTAATGAAGATGAATATTCCTTGTTTGATGTGGTGCATCAAATGGAGCGCACATAATCACACGAAATCGTAATAGAGAAAGGGAGGTTCTGATAAACCCTATTTGCAAATGAAAAAGAGATAATGACTTAAGCATAAAAGAGAGAAAAGAAGAGAAAAGAAGAGAAAAGAAAATACAAAAGAAATTCTTATTTACTCGTGTATTAGAGAGTAAAATACATAGTGTATATATAAGAAAAACACTAAGACCTAGCTGAAATAGAAAAGGAAAGTTGGGCCAAACAAACAAAACCCAATAATTTAAAACAGAAAAACTAAATATGTTAACACCCCCCCTCAAGCTCGGGAGTAGATATTTGTCAAGCCCAACTTGGATTTGAGAGTAGAAAACTGTGGGGAAGCAAGGGGCTTGGTGAATATGTCAGCAACTTGCAAGGCAGAAGTAATGGGCAGCAGTTTGAGGAGACCAGAGTTAAAATTTTCATGAACTAGGAGACAATGAATTTCAATGTGCTTGGTGCATTCATGAAAGATTTGATTGGACGCTCTTTGAAGGGAAAATTTGTTGTCACAGTACAGGGTTGCAGGTTGGGAGAGAGGAAGATGTAAATCCGGAAGGAGGTAAGACAACCATTGTAGCTCACATGTGGTGGTGGCAAGGGCTCTATACTCGGCTTCAGAGGAGCTGCGGGAGACAGTTGGTTGCTTCTTTGATTTCCATGATATTAGGAAGTCTCCTAAGTAGATGGAATATCCAGTGACAGATTTGCGTGTGGTAGGACATGTTGCCCAGTCAGAGTAACTAAAACTACAAAGGTGAAGTGAGCTAGTATGAGAAAAATATAGTCCTTCACCAGGGGTGCCCTTGAGGTAACGCAAAAGACGTGAGACAACTTGTTGATGATGAGTTGTGGGTGCAGATATGAATTGACTTAAATTGTGGACAGCAAAGGCGATGTCAGGTCGCGTGTTGGTTAAGTAGATTAGACGTCCAAGGAGTCTTCTGTATTGGGAAGTTGCATCAGCATCAAGAGGGGAGCCTTGATCAGGAGAGAGACGGGAGGTATGAGTCATAGGAGTGGCCACATGTGTAGAGTCAAGCATGCCAGTTTCGTGAAGAAGATCAAGAGTATACTTGCGTTGACTTAAATGAAGACCATAACTGTTGCGAGCAATTTCCAGTCCCAAAAAGTAAGTGAGATGACCTAAATTTTTTATCTTGAAGTGATGGTGAGGGGATGCAGTAATTGTATTGATTTCCTCCGTGTCATCGCCAGTTAACACCAAATCATCAACATAAACAAGAATAACAGTGAGTTGATCGTTATTATATTTAGGAAAAAAAGAGTGATCAGCAACAAAAATAGAGTAATTATTTGATAAAAGAAAAGTAGAAAGTTTGGCTTACCATTGGCGACCAGCTTGACGAAGGCCATACAAACACCGTTGAAGGTTGCAAACATGCTGGGGGTCATGTATACCTCTTCATGGAGATCACCATGAAGAAATGCATTATTGACATCAAGTTGTTTTAAAATCCAATTTTTGGTAGTGGCAATAGCAAGGAGAAGGCGGAGGCTAGTGAGTTTAGCAACAGGTGCAAAGGTGTCTAAGAAATCAAGTCCTTCAAGTTGGGTGAACCCTTTGGCAATAATTCTAGCTTTGTGGCGCTCAACAGTGTCATCAGAATGGTATTTGATTTTATATACCCATTTACAACCAATAGTTTTCTTTCGTAAAGGGAGAGGGGTAAGTTGCCAAGTATTGTTAGCAGCAAGAGCTTGAAGCTCATCTTGCATGGCAGATTGCCAAGAAGCATGTTTGGAGGCTTCGTTATAAGTCTGAGGTTCAGGATGAGAATTGATAGAGGAAATAACATTTCTAAAATTGGAAGATAAGGAATTGTAAGACAAGTAATTATGAATAGAATATATACTACTTACAGTGTTGGTTGCAGTGTGGAAATTCGCAAGATAGACAGATTATCGGTGAGGACGAGCTGATCTTCTTGGAAATTGGGGTGAGGTGCTTCCTGGAGATGCAGGCGGTGATAATTATGGTGGAGGTGCAATGTTGGATGCAGAAGCAGAGGCACTATTTGTTGGAAGATCAGAGGATAATGAGGTTGGTGGAGGGACAATATTGGGTGCAGGAGTAGAGGCCACATGGCTCGACAGGAGGTGCAGTATCAGAAAAAAAAATCAAAAGTAGAATTATATGCATTAGAAATAGAGAGAGATAAAGTGTTAGGGTTCTTAAGCAAGCCACTCTCCAATTTATATGGAAAGTGGTTTTCATGAAAGATTACATGTCTTGATATCTCTATGCTCTGAAACTTTAAATTTAAGATAATATAGCCTTTTGTATTTTGCTGGAAGTCAAGAAAAATACCTTTGATAGATATATCATCTAATTTTTTCCTATGTACAGTAATGGTAGTAGCATAATAGAGACAACCAAACACTTTTAGAAAGGAAATGTCATATGCTTTCCCAAACAACTTTCCATGAGCAGTGATGTTATTAAGTAATGGAGTAGAAATAGCATTTATTAAGAAAACAACATGATTTACAGCAAATTCCCAAAAAATAGGAGGAAGATTTGCTTGAAAAAGTAAAGCCCGGGTTATATTTAGTATGTGTTGATGTTTATGTTCTAAAATGTCATTTTGTTGTGGTGTTTCAACACAAGATTTTTTATGTATAATTCTCTTTGAAGCATAAAAATTTGACATAGAAAACTTGATCCTGCCTGTTGACCGGGACGCAAGAACCTTGCCTCGTCAAACCTGGATCGACTTCTGCACCGTGTTAGCCTCCGTCTTTCACCGTGATTCACCTCAAGAACCTGCAAAAGACAGAACGGCGCCGCTGCGGCCGATCACGCTCCGACGCCCAAGTCAGCGACTGAACCACCAATT
>Ga0123341_1005202_pt1 | contig 11569 bp, 5 predicted proteins | sample Turbeapinknodule_FD_89959 | JGI IMG/M metagenome (GOLD analysis project Ga0123341, IMG submission 89959) | Root nodule microbial communities of legume samples collected from Mexico - Turtle bean Mexico pink nodule | ecosystem: Host-associated > Plants > Roots > Nodule | place: Mexico: Nepantla... | reverse complement strand
TATATATATATATATAGATAATAAATTATGATTTAATAAGTAAATAAATAATTAATTTAAATAATTTGCAAATAGTAAAATATTGTAGAACAGGGTGGGTTAACGGCGGGGACAAAATAGTCACGTGAATAGCTGCATCTCCGTCTCCGTGTGAAGAAGTGTGTGCATAACATAACACAACATTGACAGGCGATCTCAACTGTAACAGAAACAGAGCTTGAGCCACCTTCGCCACACCGACCAACGCAACAATGGCATCGGCCTTCGTCAAGCTCGATGATTCTCCTATGTTCCAAAAACAGGTTTTCTCCTTCTCATCATTTCCCAATCTCAATCACACTTTTCGCTATCCATTTTCTTTCAATTTTACCTTCGCTTCAGATTTGCTTTACTCACAACAATCTCTCGTCTGCAACATTATGCTCTGCTCGTAGTTTCTCATCATGCTTTGTTTTCCCTTTCCTTTCTTTCGTAAACCTTCAAAATTGCTGCTAAGATAAGCTTGGATTCAGAGTTTATATTTGTCTTTTTGAAATACTGTTTCGTAGCGAGAGAGCCACAATGATCTATGCTATGTATGGTTAGTTACTTTAGGGATTTGATTGGAAGTCGTGTAGTGAGGCTTTAGTTTAGGACTGCTTTGGAATTTTTGTTTTTGTTGATTTGGATTCGAGCAAGGAAATAGGAATTTATACGAGGTTTTTATGAAAGGTAGATATCTTCCATTGACACTTTTGTAGGGTAGATTTCTTATTGTTTACTTTTGTACTCCTTTACTCTCTTCAATTCATGTAACTTGTTCAGTTTATCCTCAAAGTAAGTGTATAGTATGCATTTCCATTTATTTATATTGATCAAGATTCTTGGATTAGTAACTCTTTTGGAAAATTCCTAGTTGTTTACCATTTTTGTCAATATAATTTCTTGCTGTAATTTATTTATTAATCTTCCATGGGACAGTTATTTTCTCTTGAAGAAACAACTGATGAGTTAAAGGATCGGTGCCAGAAACTATATAATGGGTGTAAGAAGTTTATGTAAGTGCTCCCGGGCATTCCTATGTAGAGTGTTGGATCTATTTTTTATTTGCCAAGTCAATTCTACGTTTTTTATTTGTGAATGTTTTTCTTAAAGACAGCTGAAAGAAGTATAGAGATGTTTTTTCTCCTCTTGTCATGGTTATTCCTTAGGGATTGCTATTGCTGATCACATATGCTAAGAAATTAGGTAGCTCTGTTGTATCTGTGATCTGTGTTGGCTCACCATTATGTTTTAATTATTCTTTTGGGAGAATTTCTCATCCCAATCCTAGTTGTACTTTCTCCAGTTTGTTTTTAATAGTATTCTTCCTTACTTTTTCAATATGTTTTTTTGCACTTTAAAGCTGGTCTATTAATTTAATGCAAATGTGTTTTGAACCCAAAATTGATGTTAATTAATACTACCAAACTTGGCCGTCAACTGGTATATGCTGAATATCTAACAATAAATGTTCATCAAGTTTAATTAAATGGCAAGAGTCAGTTCTTTTGAAATAATGGTTTTCATCTAATTGTAACTGGATGGTTATTGATTAATGATTGCGGTGTTGTGGCTAAAAGATGTGTCTTTAAACATATAACCACTTTTTAATAGAAAATTTCACCTATCAATTTTGCCCAAAAAACCATATGTTGGAACCACATCAGCTGTACATTATTAATTCTTTATTCTGTAATTCCTCAGGACAGCTTTGGGGGAAGCATATAATGGAGAAATATCCTTTGCTGATTCATTAGAAGTATTTGGTGGTGGCCAAGATGACCCTGTTAGTGTATCAATTGGAGGTTGTTGAGATTTAATTTCATTTATTGTTTTATTTTATTTTAACTTTATTCTATTAAGTGAAAGTGCTTCTGAAGCACAAACTTTGACATGGGCACCGGGAAAACAACACTGTATGATTTTTTAAGGAGACACTTATTGAGAAATGTTGGACATGTGCTTGAGCTCCATATATTCTGGTTTGGGGCCTGATGATAATATAATAAGTGGGATGCCTTGTATTGTGAAGACGGCCTTGACCATTACCAAGTGTAAGGTGTATTTTTCTTTCCAATTGATTTTTTTGTAGGGCCCGTCATAACTAAGTTTATTACCACACTGCGCGAGCTAGCTTCTTTTAAAGAGCTTCTTCGTTCACAGGTGAGTCCTTTAACCAGAATGCTGCACCACACTATTTTTCAAGGAGTGTTATTAGTGATGAAGCTACTTGTTACTTTAGGTGTTTTATCTTGAAGGCAATGGTTTTCTGTTCTGCTTATCCTCCTCAAATTTTGCTAAAATAAACATTAAAAAGATATCTCTTTTGTTTTATCTCAACTTAAACTGAATCATAATAAAATTGACAGGATATAAGCTTGTTTAGTGTATTGAGTGCCCATTTGCTGATATTGTTCAAAGATCTATTAATGATTGTATAAATCGTACATTTATCATGCCTATAGCAGTAAAATGATAATTATGTGACCTTTTCTCTGTTTCTCCTTTTACATTGTTTTGTCTGTGAATTGTGTCATGTCAAAAACAGGGCTAATTGAAGAAAGAATAAGGATAAGAAATTAAGAAGTCCATTTCTCTAGAACTCTAGAAAAGTCAAATGGAACATCAAGAACAGTTTCCATATTTTGAAAAACTGAAGCAGTTTGTAAATGATGACTAAACCTATGAAAGTACGCAGTTATGCTTTTTGCCCTGTGAAGAATAGTTTGAAGGTTTTACCTTTGTCTGTAATAAAAATAAACTTTAGTTGAAAATTATTTCCTTTTTAGGTTTTCTTTTCATGAATGTTTGCTGGTTTCATCAGATCTGCTAGGTTGCATAGTAAATGAATAAAGAGAAACAAAAATTAAAGTGCAACACTTGTGTACTTATGGTGGGCAATCTCCAAGGCCATCTAACTTAATGTTTTCTGGCATTGATTTTTTATTTGAGTAATCACGTGACTCATTTCTTGTATAGGTAGAGCATGTGTTGGTTGACCGGCTGACGGAGTTTATAAGCATCGATTTGCAAGATACGAAGGTATTTATTTTTCTAGGGTTAGTGTTTCTTTTGTAAAATTTCTGTTTTACACACACAAACATTACATTTACAGATTTACTTCATGCCTGTTTGTATCAGGATTCTCGTCGTCGTTTTGACAAAGCTGTGCATTCTTATGATCAGGTATTATTTTAACAATCTTATGATCAGCTATGCATTCCTTGTGATGTTTATAAATTCTTATTACTGTTCAATGCTTTTGTCGAATGGTGTCTAAATGATAATTCTTTTCCTTTTGTGATGCCTGAATATCTTTTTTGTGGTGTCTGCTTTGGGTATTCATCCTATATATTGCTCCTTGTTGTTGTTGTTTAAGTCATTTAGTTATTTATCAGCTTTTAGGATTCCTCACAGGAGAGTTGTTCGGATGATTTTAGTCCTTTGATTGTTAAGCTTGTTTGTATTGATTCATTAGAATTTCTTGCTTTTACGGTAATTGACCATGATTTATGTGGACTTATTATTTCCTAAGCTCTTTGTTTAATTTGTCTATTGTCTGAACAGTTGTTTATGGTAAATTGTACTTGGATGAGAGCCCTAGTTAATTCAGACTGCTATTTTTACAATCTAAGTGCTCACATAAGCATTTAAGTAAGGTTTGCTTAATTTGACATTGGTTTCACTGCTAATTTAAAGTCTGGCTTGTAAAGACATTCTCATTTTGTATGTGTGCCACTTTTTCAAAGCGGCAATTTGCTTACACCATTGATTTCAGTATCATAGTTTTTCATTTATCTTATGTTTTATGCATATCTGGGTTATATTTAAACCAAAATACACAAATGTTAATTATGTTCTAACATATTTGTTATCTCTTTAATTCAGTCACGAGAGAAGTTTGTCTCTCTGAAGAAGAATACACCAGAAGACGTTGTAGCTGAATTAGAAGAGGTTCGTCATATCAATTTGTATATGATTAGTAGCTTCTCAAAAGTTCTTGTAGAATCTGAGGTTTCTTAACTTTCTTGTTCTGTGTCATGATTTCAGATTATGATAAAAGACTTATATCGTGACTTCAGAAGATGCAAATTTAAAAGGATAATATTACTAATATAATATCATGTGAAACTTGCAATAGCCAACTTGTCTTGGGTAATGCCCAGTCTTACACAGGAATTTCATAACTCATGGACTTTAAAGGCTGTTGTGCTAATACCCCCACACCCTGAAATTAACATTCTTTCTGAATTTGAAAGCAACTCCAAAAGTCTGAACTAGTTAGGCCCAAACCCAAAATAACTTAGGTTTATGTTAAGAAAGAAAAAGAGTGGCATTGTAGGGAATTAAAAAAAATTATGAAAGTGAATGAGAAGGATTTTTCCACGTAACTAATTTCTTAGATGGCAAGGTGGTATAAGGCTAGGGAGTGAGAATTGAGAGGGTAGGCTTGAATTAGTGAGACATATCAAAACTGGAAAATATAGATTTAAGAGACAATTTAGTGAGGCCAATATGCGCACCTTGTTGTTCAGATACCTATTTAAAGTCCTTACACATTCACGACATTTGATTTTATTTTATCTTGATTCATGGATGACACTCCATATCTGACTTGAACAAACAAATAAGATGGATAGAATGTTAATGTTACATCACTTGCCATGGACCATGCCTGACACCAACAAAGTTTAATTTTAAAATAACAATATCTTTATCAGGACTAAATACTTTTTTTGGAGGACTAAAATCATTTTAGTCATATTTTACAGAAACATTGTTAAGTCTTTTGTTGCTTAATTTTTGGCATATTTTTTATGACTAGCTGTGAGTCAATATCTGATTAATAATCTCATACTCTGATTCATGGCAGGATCTACAAAATTCAAAATCAACATTTGAAAAAAGCCGCTTCAATCTAGTATGTCTTCTACAATTGTGAATCTTTTTTTCTGACATCTCCACAGTGTTTTTTTATTACGAACCTAGCCATTGGGTTTTAAGGAGTGCAGGTAAACTCACTCATGAATATTGAAGCGAAAAAGAAGTATGAGTTCTTGGAGTCCATTAGTGCAATAATGGATGCTCATTTGAGATATTTTAAGCTGGTCTGTAAATTGGTGCAAATTCTGCATAATTTGTGTTTTATATTTTTAATTATTACTTTGTACCTAACAAGTTATCTTTTTGCTTTAGGGTTATGACTTACTAAGCCAAATGGAGCCCTATATTCACCAGGTATAATGTGTAGTTTCCTTTTGTTTCTTACAAGTATGACAATTGACATGCTTTGGTCTGTTTTAGTAGGCAAACTGACTTTATTGAGTTGAAGCTAGAGCATTTTATTTACTAATTTTAAACGACAGTTTTGAAAGGACTAGATGAATTGCCCTTTATAAGTTTCTGGAACATTAATATCAATTACACTCTTCCTCCTCTTTCGAGTGTCAACAATAAATTTCATAGTATAGTTTGGTCTTCTTATTTGCAATTGTGTTGCCCATGTAAATAAGAACAATGGTGTTATGAACGCATCCGTACTCTCTTTAAAATGTTGCTCAATCTATGTGCTTGAGAAAGGGGAACTACCTTGTAAGAGGGCATTTAATGTCAAAATGTGCTTAACCTTTCTATCTTCTGATTCTTTTCATGTATCTCTTTAGTGAACACATTGTTTGTTGATGCATTCTTCAATATCGTTTGGTGAATGTAGTGTGTTAATATTCTGATGATTAGTCAGCGTTAAATAATCTAATATGATACTTTCGTGCCTTTATTACGAGGCTCCTATTCATGATCAATGCCTAAGTGTAAGTGCTGCTTCTACAAGTATGGCATTAAGAGCCTTCAGCTCTTAATTGCAATACCTCTTCTATTATCAACTGCTTTTCATAAATTGTCTACTCAAGACTAGGAATGATCATATTCCACATCCAAACAAAAGAATTTTCTAAGAGTAGTTAATATTATACATCGTGACACCTCAAGATTTTATCTTTGACACTTTTATTTTTTAATCATCAACTTTGAAGTAATCTATTTAATATTTGATAATATTGACTTTCAATGGCTCAAACCTAGATTGCTGCATGAAAATTCTGACTTGATTGTATTTTTTGGTACTTTCGTGAAATTAGGTGCTGACATATGCACAACAATCTAAAGAACTTGCTAATATTGAGCAAGATAAGCTTGCAAAACGGATTCAGGAATACAGAACACAGGCAGAGCTGGAGAATATACAAGTTTCTAGCAATTTTACTGAAACCATTCCAGGTTCTGAAGGCACCCATGTTGTAGGTTTGAACTCGTACAGAAGTTTAGATTCAGGGATGCTGTCTGCACCCAAAGGGGAGGCAAGTAATTGGCCTTTTACTGGTTAATTGGTGAAAGTTCTTCAGTTTAAAACTTTATGTTAAATAAATAGGCTTTTATTTTTTTTTCCTTTTTCTTTATTTTGATGTCTTCTACTTTTAATTTTACCCTTTCTTACAGCTTCAAACAGTTAAACAAGGTTATCTGTTAAAACGGTCATCAGGCTCGCGTGGAGATTGGAAACGGAGGTTCTTTGTACTTGAGAACCAAGGGAATTTATATTATTACAGAGTGAAGGGTGCCAAACCCACGGTAATTATTTTTGTCTTATTTTTGTTTTGACTTATCAAGCTATCTCCTAATGTTTACTTCCATCCCCAGGGCTCTCAGGCATATAATTATGGTCGTTCTTATGAACAAAATAGTGGAATGTTTGGTAGATTCCGTTCAAAACACAACAGGGCTGCATCACTGAATGATGATATTTTAGGTTGTTATACTATTGATTTATGCACATCAACTATAAAGATGGATGCAGAGGATACAGATCTACGACTTTGCTTCCGAATAATTTCTCCCTCAAAAACATTCACACTTCAGGTGTCTGATTGACTTATTCCATATATTTTAATGATTAATAAAACAAGAGGCCGCATTGTGTTAACTTGGTGACAACCAAACATTTATTATTTTGTACGGACCCTCATCTGTGAGGCAATTTTTCTATTTCAGGAGAAAATAGACATTTTGTTGGTTGAAGTTGTAGTTTTGTATCTTTTAGATTGAGCCTCTTTGTTTTATCTTGTATCAAATTTAGTGTGCATGCTTCGTTTAGTTCTGGATTGGTTTTTAGTTTGCTGATTTTCTAAATCGTTTTCATCAGGCTGAAAATGAAGCTGCTAGGATGGACTGGGTTAACAAAATTACTGGAGCTATCACATCACTTTTTAATTCACAGTTTCTTCAACAGGTTATCTATTCAAACATTTTGAAGTATACCATCATGCCAAAATGTTCATATAAGATGTTATATCAACACTGTTTCATTTATAAATTCTGCAGCCTCAATATGGTAGAGAGAATTCACAGAAAAAAAACTTACCACCAATTGGTGCTTCTTTGTCAAGTCAATCGGAGGATGGTCAGAAATCATTGAGAGATGACTTATATTTCAAGGAAGGGGGTAGTGTCTCTAAGATTTTAAGGGGAATTCCAGGGAATGATAAATGTGCTGAGTGCAGTGCTTCTGAACCAGAATGGGCATCTCTAAACCTTGGCATATTGCTATGTATTGAATGCTCCGGAGTGCATCGAAATCTTGGTGTTCATATCTCAAAGGTGCATTCTTTCGGATATAAATGCTAACCAATTATTTGTGTCTATGGCTGTTAGAGATATTTCTCTTTGCTGTTGTATCAATTACTGTTCTATCATGTGAGTTATAATATAACTGACATTATTAGTCTGTTACAACTACTTGTCTACTTGTTACAACTACAACTATATATAGGATTCTTTAACAGAATTACTGACAATTCAGAATGTATGTAATCTAGAAAGTTGTACTTAGTTAATATTAGCTTAGGAAATAATCTCCACTAAGTCTATTAAGAGCCTATATATACAGATTCCTTGCATAAACTATCTTTACATTCTAGTGAATAAGAAAGCATTCCCATTTACTGAATTTTCTTTAACATATTATGTTGTATTTTTATCCAAATCTTCCCCTGTAAAGTGCTTGCAATTTTTTTGCAACTCTTTCTTTATTGCCAAGGACATTCATTTTAAGAACTCATTAGTTTTGACATTTTTTGTGTGTTTATAATAGAACTTAATCAATTTTCTTAAATTATGTGATTTCTGATTTGGTATTACAAATTCATTACCATTTTCTTAAGGTATATTTTATATGTGAAATGCAGGTGAGATCTATAACATTAGATGTTAGGGTGTGGGAAAATACCATTTTGGAGTTATTTGATAACTTAGGTAATGCTTATTGTAATTCTATATGGGAGGGCTTGCTTCTGCTTGATCATGAAAGGTAAATTATGGATTTCCTTTAGCAATGCATATTGAGCCTGTGTGGACAAAAAATTTAGGAGAACAAAATATAAAAAAAAATGAAACAAGTTTCTTCATAAGTTAAAATTAGCTTATGCATAAATAATTTGTAGAAGTTCTCTTATATAACTTCTTTATATTTTTTTTTTCTAACTTCTGCACAACTAATTTTAACTTATGGAGAAACTCATTTCATTTTTTCTTATTTTTCTCTTTTAAAAGTTTGTTAAAAGCACGAGTAGTTATACTTGTAATCCTTTCTTTTTGGGAACAATTTTGCGCAGGGTAGGTGAATTACATGTGCCCGTTAAACCTTGCTCAACAGATGCCTTCCAAATCAAAGAGAAATACATCCAAGCAAAGGTAAGCAGTTTTGGTTGAATTTCACTTTTAATGGAAGTTTCATGGTTTACTGCTATAAAGGAAGCTTGACATTTTAGACATGTGACAATTTCTTTCCAAGAGACAGTTTACGTAACTCTTTCATTTTAAATTTATTTCTGTTAAAGAATCATATTCTATCCACTTCAGATTTTTTAAAAGAATTCTGTTATTTATGAGTTCATTGAGGTATTTGTTCATATTCTTTAATTATAAATTATTGTGTCATTTAATTATAAATTCACAAAACATTCTTCAATTCCAATTGAAGGCCAAACTACATAATTTTTTAAATTGTTAGTTCATAACTAAAACCTGAATAATCCTTACGACTTTGGAATTGAAGAAAGTTTTGTGGAATTGACTTCACCTTTCTGTTGGATAAGAATTACTTGCTTTCATTGCTAATAGAATTTGAAATACGATAGTTGATGTTTGCTTCTATGGAGAGATCGTGTACCCAGATCACTGCACTTTAATGAATAAATTAAATGGTAATCTTTTATTATCGGATTTCAATCTTGGGATTCTCTTATTTTTTTATTCTCTCTTTCTATATATACACATTTTGTTTCTGCTGTTCCTGTGTCAGTTTTGCATTTTGCATGTCAGTTTTACATTTTTGACATTTAATATTATGTATTGCTGTATTATGACATTATCTTTTAGGAAGCCTCTGCTTTCTTCACAGCTTTTACTGTGACCTAAATATTGTTGTCATTCTTGTTTTTCTTAACCAGTACGTAGAGAAATCACTAATAATCCGAGAAGAGGATATACCTGAGAATCCTTCAGTTTCCATAAAAATTTGGCAAGCAGTTCAGGCTGCAAATGTACGAGAAGTGTATCGCCTCGTTGTTACATCAACATCAAATTTGATAAACACAAAATATGGTGATGAGGTTCACCATGCTGCTGATGCTGAAGGGCAGCAGCATGATCCCGAAGCCTGTCTGAAGGTTGAAGAGACTATTGAGACTGAGAGGTGTTTCCGTGGATGGTCATTATTACATTTGGCATGTCTCACTGACAGTGTACTGATGGTTGAGTTGTTGCTCCAATTTGGTGCTGATGTAAACATGTGTGACTATCATGGAAGAACTCCCTTGCACCATTGCATTACAAGTGGGAAAAATAAATTGGCAAAGTTTCTATTAAGAAGGTAATACGTTTACCTGAAGCCAATTTGTCTTTGGGTATTAGTAACTAGTTAACAATCATACAGTCTTCCTCTCAGTCTCCCTGGATTTTTATTCTTCTACGAGTTGTGTTGGAAAGAATTAAGAAGGAAGGGGAATATATGTTTCTTCAAATCTCGTAATTCATAATTATCCCAACAAATACGTTCCGTTGTCTTCTATGAAGCCTTACTACTTGGATTGTTCCTCAGTTCCCTATTTTGTGTGTGTCACGAGATGTTTTAGACAACTTCTCATCACTGCACAAAACAGCTAAGATTTTTCATCTGCCAAGCTTTTGTGTTCTATTTGGCATCATTTACATGTTATATGTGTGTGAAAGATAGACATTTGTATGAAGCTTGTACACATGCATTTCTAACACAAACTTCAAATGAAAGCATAAACTAACATATCATTTTCCCAGGGGTGCAAGGCCGTCAGTTAAAGATGCCGGAGGGCTCAGTATACTTGAAAGAGCAATGGAGATGGGAGCAATAACTGACGAAGAGCTATTTATCATGCTTGCTGAATGCTAGTGAAGATGGATCTGGAATATATATTATGAGTGTTGAAGATATGCTGTTGTTCATTAAGTAAAGAAAGTTTGATTACATATTCTAGAATGCCAAATTCATTGAAAGGAATTTCATATTTTTTTTATAATTTATCTGGATCCATATTTGTTGCTGTTATATGGTAGAAAACACTTTAACCTGTATCTCTAATGAAATTTTAAAAGAATATATATTCATTAAGATACTTCCACAAAACAATCTCATTTGTGCAATTTCATTATTTGTTCGTCTCACTTTCTATTTAGACTAATTTTGAATGTATTTTTCAGTCACACAATATTAACTAATGATACATGGTTATATAATAAAGTCTCATTCTCTTCTTCCATATCCGTCCAATGAACATGTGAAACTATAAATTTGGAGATGATCAAGACACTGAGTACTAAGCAATACATATAGTGAAGAAATCTTATTAAAATAAAATAAATTTTAATATTATATTAGGAAGTGAGTTTAAGTTAAATTTATTATTTTTGGAAGATAAGATTTGGCTTTACTTATATTGTGTAATTCTTTAGTTGATATAATATTTTCAATAATTGTTTAGGTAAATCATAGGCAAGTAAGCTTATGAATGGTGAAATCCGTGAAATCCGTTAGTTGATATAATATTTTCAAAAATTGTTTAGGTAAATCATAGGCAAGTAAGCTTATGAATGGTGAAATCTAGTGAAATATTAGTTCTGGATTTATATATCTGAAACTTTGTAATTTGACTTATGGATAGAATATAAAAAAAATATTTAAATTATTAAGAATAAAACATAAATTTCACGTCAGTGTGTTATTGTTGGTTTCTCAATAATGTATAAAAAGGTAGTGTACTTGTGAACTTGCAAGACATCTTTCAAAGATTTACCTTTCACAATTTGAAATTAAAATTGTTGTGGAATTTGAATGTGCATGTGAGGAGTAACTTTTGCTAAAGCACACTTGAAATATATATAACTTTCTGATATCTCTTTTTCCACAGTAACTGCAAAACTACAAACATGAATGATAATATTAAGAGGGAGAATACTATTT
>Ga0123341_1005201_pt1 | contig 11571 bp, 9 predicted proteins | sample Turbeapinknodule_FD_89959 | JGI IMG/M metagenome (GOLD analysis project Ga0123341, IMG submission 89959) | Root nodule microbial communities of legume samples collected from Mexico - Turtle bean Mexico pink nodule | ecosystem: Host-associated > Plants > Roots > Nodule | place: Mexico: Nepantla... | reverse complement strand
GGTTCGGCCATCGGCCAAATCCTCATGGTGAGGGCCGGCCATCGGCCAAATACTCGTGTCCTTCGGCCGTCTCAGTTGAGTCTTCAACGGTCTCGGTTGCTCGGCTAAGTCTTCAAGGGGTCTCGGCCATCCGGCCAAGTCTCCAAAGGTTTCGGCCACCGGCCGGTCGGCCAAGTCTTCTAAGGTTTTGGTTAGGTTCCCTTGGTCTCGGTCAGGCTGACACGGCATCGAGCAGTCGGGTGGTTCCCGACCTCTCCTCGTACCGGTACAACTATGATACTACAAATTATATAAAATTGGAACAATATAAGATCATAACTAGGCATGGCTAATGACCCAAGGAAGTCAATAAAGCAAATGTCATGTTTTACACGTCCAAGATTTAGTGCTCGATCATGTAACTAGATTTGGTTAAGTAAGCTTAGAGCCATATAGGTTCGAGAATGGTTCAAGAAGAAAACTTCATGTTTATCAAAAATATAAAATATTGGTTAACAAGGTTGAAGATTTTGGTTAACTTAGTAGAGAGGTTGGTTAAACCAATTTTCTATGATATTGGAAATTGTTAGATGGGAACAATATCAGAGCATAGTTAGGCATGGCTAAGAATTTTCAGATGTCAGTAAAGCAAAGGTCATGTTTTACATGCCCAAAATTTATGGCTCAATCTTGTAATTAGATTTGATGTAGTAAGGTCAGAGTTTGGTTAAACTGGTATTGGGGAGCCACATAGGTTTGGATTGACACATGGTACTAATGCAAAGGTCATGCTTGTATGTGTCCAGGAAGAATGGTGAAAGTAGAAAACTTCATGTTTATCAGAAATAGAATACATTGGTTAACATTGTTGAAGATTGTGATTAAATCAGTATACTGGTTGGTTAAGCTTATGACACTACGAATTGTATCATATGAGAACGATATAAGAACATGACTAGACATGGCTAAGGACCCATAAAGGTTAGTAAAGCAAATGTTATGTTTTAAGCGTCCAAATTTTAGTTCTTAATCATGTAATAACATTTGGTTAAGTAAGCTCAGTCATTGGTTAAACTGGGATTAGAGAGTCACATGAGTTGAATTGACATATGACAATAATGCGAAGGTCGTGTATGTGTGTGCCAAAGAATAATGATTCAATTATAAACAATTATGTTTATCAAAAATAGAAAATATTTGTTAACAAGGTTGAAGATTTTTGTTAACTCAATAGAGAGGTTGGTGAAACTAGTTCACTATGATACTACTAATGGTTTCAGATGAGAACAATATAAAAGCATGATTGGACATGACCAAGGATCCTTAGAAGTTAGTAAAACAAAGGTCGTGTTTTACACATCCAAAATTTAGTGTTCAATCATGTAATTAGATTTGGTATAGTAAGGTTAAATCTTAGTTAAACTAAGTATTATTGGAGAGTCATGGGTTGAGGTTGACACATGAAAGTAATCCAAAGGTCATGCTTGTATGTGCCAGTGAAAGTTGAAAACTTCATGTTTACTAGAAATATAATACATTGTTTAACAAGGTTTGATATTTTGGTTAAATCAATAGATAGATTGGTTAAATCAGTTCCTTATACAAACTGTATAAGATGGAAACAGTATTAGATCGTGACTAAGCATGGCTAAGAACCCATAAAAGTCAGTAAAACAATGATCATGTTTTACACATCCAAAATTTAGTTCTCAATCATGTAATCACATTTGCTTAAGTAAACTCAGAGCTTGATTTTAAGAACTCAATTTCTGAAAAGCACAAAAATGTCATATTCTCCTTACGTTAAGGTACGATACTCACATGTATGATAAACTTATAAAATGAATTCATTTTATTTGTAATAATATAACAACATACAGTCTTAACCCAATCACACTGTCTTAGAGATATATTAATTCCTTAATATATCTCTTTTTAATCTAGCTTTATGTAGAGAATGTTGAGTAATACACCAATGAAGAAATACTATAGGTATTTATCGTGTAGTGGACCTTTGAAATTTGAGTGTTATAAATGATCATTCTATTTTCACATTATCACTGAATATTTATATAATAGTTGTACTTATGTATGTAAACTATGCTTTAAACCATGTTTCTCATTACACTCCCGCTTTATTTGTGTATTTATTATTATAGACACTGCTACAATGGTTGTATACAACATTAGATCTACTTTAGGCAACTCCACTTGTCATAATATAAATTATTCGAGACGGTAATTGTGTATCAACACTTTGTTTTCTACGTCCACGGCAAATGCCTTCTGTTCTTTCACATAGATAGGAATATCAATCAAAATTAATAGGCTTCGGCTATGTATGGTTTTCTGCTATTGTCTTGTAGCAGTGACCATTGAAAGTTTCTTATAGGCCACTTGAGCGATTGGCATACTCTTGAACTAAAGCCACAAAGAGTGATGGCCTTTGGAGCAAGTTGGCTGGTGAGTCAAATTCTTTTGCCTTCCCTATTAATGCAAAAATAAGCATAACTTAGCCTACAAATAGTGTAGATAAGAGAAGAAACATGAGAATATGTATCATACCTGCATCTACAACTAGAATTCTATCACAGTCCATTACTGTTGGTATTCTATGAGCAATGCTGATGATGGTACGTGCTGCAAAGTCCTCTCGGATGATCTTTTGAATCACAGCATCGGTTTGAGAATCAACAGAAGCTGTTGCCTCATCCATAGACAACAATCTACTTTGCTTAAGCATAACCCTTCCCAAACAAAGCAACTGCCTCTGCCCCACACTCCAGTTATCTCCATTATCAACCACTATAAAGTCAAGTAGCATTGTCATTAGTAAGGGGAAAAAATGGTATGCAAGTGAAAAAGAAATAGCTTAATGAAACTGGCGTAGGAATGTTTAAAACCTGAAGAGTCAAGCTTCTCAGGCTTGGAAGCCACTGTTTCTTTTAGTTGACAACGTTCCAAACTCTGCAACAGTAAATAAGAAGTGATGAGAGTAGGCTAACGATGGCACAAACTTTATCTATTAAATCAATTAAGCAAAGCATAAAATTAAATGGGTTTGAGGGTATTTTTATTTTTACCTTCCATATCTCTTCGTCTGTATATTGTCCAGTCGGATCAATGTTACTTCTAACTGTTCCTTCAAAAAGAACAGGCTCTTGAGGGATGATACCAAACCGTGATCTAAGATCATGAAGTCCCAAGATAGATATGTCAATGCCGTCAATGATTATTTTTCCTCCTGTAGGTTCCACCAGCCTGAAGAAAACTTGAATCAAAGTTGATTTTCCACTTCCTGTTCGACCAACAACACCAACTTTTTCTCCTCCATTGATGCTTAAGGTAATGCCTTTAAGAACCAAAGGGGTGTTTGGACGATATCTGACCTGTTTCCCACAAGTTTAAGTGATTACCTCAAGGAAATAATTTGTTGCTCAAAGCGTATTACAACAACAATATCAGATTATTCATGAATTGTTCAACATCATTTGGCTCAAAGCATACATAGATAATGAAAAATACATCACTGTGACTATTGTCAAGGATAGCTGCAAGGTTACATAGATTTTTACACCAATAACTTGTTTTGCAAATATCTATTAAGCTTTAAATATACGAACGCCTCTATTTTTTATATTCTAGGCTTTAGCAGACTCATAGAGGCATCAATAAAGTTCAGTCTGGATAAACTTTTAAATAAGACAAAATAAATACCTTTATAATCATTATGTCATTTCCATATATACTTTTAGTTAAACTTATCATTGCAACTGTAATGCATAATTAATTTTACCACAAGAAATAATCAGAATGAATTTGGTTTTATTGTAGATACCTGCAAGTCTTTGATATCAACATTGCCTTGACCGGGCCAATTTGCAGGAGGCACGCGATCCTTATTTCTCCATGTTGCTTCCGATGGAATATTTGTGAACTGTTTGATCCTCTCAACAGATACCAATTTGTTTTCAATGAAACAGCTCATGTATATGGCCCAGAACATCACGGAGTTTAATGATAACCCATATGAGAGCGACAAACCAACATTCTCTGCATCAATCACAACAACCCAATCACTTGTTTATCACAATACAAATTTGACTGCAGTATAAATACCATTGCTTTGCTTTTCAACATATTCTAGTCCAACATGTAGCGTACGACATGTAATGTAACTACGAAACACAATGCATGTAACAATAGTTGAATAATAATTCAAAGGAGAGACTTATTGGAAGGGTATGCTGTGATTGCTAAATAGACTAAATAATTTGAACTTAGCAAGGTATGGAAGTGGGATAGGGTAACGGCCAAATTCTTTTTGTTGGGTAACAGGTGGAATTCGTTTTCTTTAAAAAAAGTGTTTGTTTTTCTTATGTTCCACCGGTTAAAAAGCTTGACAAAAAGGGCTCAACTAGGAGTTTTCATTAGATACACTAGCATGTCTAAAGCTTATAGAATTTTCCAATCCAACCACAAAATGAAAAAAATCTTTTAAGTAGAGATGTAAAGATCAGCAACAGAATTGGAAGGAACTACTAAGAAAGCAACTTCCAGAATCCACAACTCTTTGATGATGAAGTTGATGAAATTTATCACAGGACAAGATCTCTATTGATATTTATCAAAAATGTAATGTGGCTGTTTTGAACCTGCTGAATTTATAGAAGTTGAAAATGATGAAAATTGGATTAATGATATGAAGGGAAAACTAAAGATGATTGAAAAAAAATGACACATAGGAGCTAGTGGATGAACTCAACACACAATCCATAGGAGTGAAATGGGTTTATAGAACTAAACTAAATGCAAATGGTTCTATAAATTAACACAATGTTAGATTGGTGGTGAAAGGTTATGCTTAAGTGTTTGTAGTAAATTTTTGAGAAACATTTGTTCTTGTTGCATGCCTTGATACAATCAGAATGGTGCTTGCTTTGGATGCACACAAAGGTTTAAAAATTTATCATTTAGATGTAAAATCAGCATTTTTAAATGGTTATTTGTAAGAGGAGATATTTGTGAAGGCAACCAAACGGATTTCAAATCAAGGGACAAGAAGACAAGGTTTACAAGCTAAAGAACGCCTTCTATGGTCTTAAATAGGCTCCAAAGACTTGGCACTAATGAAAAATTAATGATGGAGTTCAAAGGTGAAATGCTCCAAATTTTTGAGATGACAAATCCTGATTTAATGTACTCGTTTTGGAATGGAGGTAAAGGAAGAAAAAGATAAAGTCAAATCGTATATATTTTAACAAAAGTTAAATTTAAAGCTTTAAGAAATAAATTAGATGTCTTCAATTATTGAGGCAAAGAGGAGTTTTAAATTCAAAGGAGCACCATCTTGAAATCATCTTGTCTCTATATTTTGTCTTACCTTTTAGACACTTTGCACAAATAGAATATTCTGCTAGAGACGTGCTCGAAGGGTATGTTGTGATTGCTAAATAGACTAAATAATTTGAGCTTAAAATACAAATTTAGCAGGTATGGAAGTGGGATAGGGTGACGGCCAAATTCTTTTTCTTTAAAAAAAGTTGTAACTTCTGGTGTTTTCTTCATATATTTAGTTGGATGTGTTTCTGTCGTATGCGGACAGTGATGTTGTTATTTTCCTTATTTTACGTATAACCAATCCACTACACGGTTTCCAAGTAAACGGAAAGCAACAACACTTTCATCTACTCCCTCTATGTAACTCCACGTTTGCTCTAGAATCTAACCTTGTGTACGAATCATTTTATAGTGAGTTTGTTTACCTGGCTTTATGATGTTGCTGGGTAACATGATCATGAACATGGCGGAGAAGCAAAAAACTATGCTTCCAAGCAATTCTAAGCGGAAACCCAACCACGCATTGGAACTGAAGTTGTGGAAATCCATTCGCAAATTGGAATTCACCCGTTTAATGTTTTCTACGCAAAACTCCTGCTGCTTTCTGAATGCGCGGATTGTCATGACCCCCGAAATGCTTTCAGAGAAATGGTGAATGACAGGCGCTTTTGTAATTGAATCCAGACGAGTTAACTCACGAGATGAAGCAAGAAAATATCCCTGCAAAACCAAAAATGGAAAAATCAAACACATCAATTGTTAACATATATTCCATGACATGTGTTTAGCTCTGAGAAATACTCAATTACTTTAATAGTTGCATTGAGAACTCATTCATAGCAAGCACATTTACTTTTGTTTCCAGGCACAAAGTTTAGAATATCCACATTGATTGATAATCTAACATGCATGCGACGCTTCATTCTTTAAATAGTAAAATGACAGCAATACTTTGGACGAACAGAAAGAAACACCATACACATACCCGGTACCAAACGTTTAACCAAGCAAGAGGAATTAACAAGAAGGCTGTTGGCCAAGAATTTTGACACGTGATTATGAAGATGCTGATCACTGTGATGTACATGGCTACCACAAAATTCAGGAACAAGGGGATAAAGACATCAACATTGGTCTGATCAGTGGATGCCTGTCAAAGTTTAAGAAAATACAACTCGTTATACATATGTGAACGTGACAGTAATATGATATAATAATGTCTGCAAATTATTTTATGCATAAACTAATTTTAATTCACTGAGAAGTTAATTTTTTTCTTTAGAATGCTTGAGGCTTCGAATTCTTACTCTGCTTAGAATTCTCCCGGATGGAGTAGTGTCAAAGAAAGACATGGGAGCATGCAGGATGCTGTGGAGAATTTGAGAGAAGAAAATCTGTGCTGTCTTTAACCCGAGGACCATGACAGAGTAGGATCTTAGCACAATCAAAAAAACTGAAACTACAGCAATAATTGCGTAGATAGAAATAAACACAGAAGGATTGAAGAACTGAGCACGCTCTTCTGATGTTTCATAAGCCAGCCAATAATCACTCGCCATCATAGATGCTTGCCACAACACAGAAAGAAAGATTACTCCTCCAATGCCCCACCAACCAAAAGCCTCAGTGCAGTAGAGTTTATAGATACGAAAGCTAACTTTCCCAGTTTCTCTTTCCTCTTCTTTGATGAGTTTAGAACCTTCATTCTCTGACTTGGGCTGGTCAAGCGAATTGCTTTCACCGTTGGCCTGTCCATTATTAGAAGCTGTATTTGGTGATTTCATTGGTTGGTTCATATTTTCCTCAGACACGTCCGCACCTTGCTCCACTAGTTCCATAGATGCCTCATGTGCTGCAACAAGAGCACTAAAATCCATTCCAGAAGCAAGTAGATCACTGTACTTCCCTGATTGTACTATCGTTCCATCCCTCATCACCTTTTGACCCAGCAAACATGTGTATTAGAACTTTAGAATCGCACTCACTAAGTTAAATTGGAAATTGAATGGGACAAAACATTAAAGGATTACAAAAAAGACTTACCACTATAAGATCCACATTATGTAGGAAGTCTACTTGGTGTGTTACAAGAATAATGGTCTTGCCTTTAAGAGACCCCCTCACACATTCCTGTATAAAATTATATTATTGTAAATATGGCGTCATTTTCAGTATATTGTCTCAAAAACATTTGGCTAGGAGCTAATTTCAAACCACCAAAAATCAATAACAACAAACTGAATAGCACATTTTTTTTTTATTATACGATTCACAAAATTGACTTGTAGCAGCAACAAACTAGCACTTGGCAATGGTCCAGAAAACATGAATTAGTCTAAGTTATAGAATGCTGGGAGTAGGAAACAGTAACAGATATTAGATTAATCACCTTGAATATTTCAGTGCCAGTATGTGCATCCACAGCACTGAACACATCATCAAGCAGATATATATCAGAATCTTGATATACAGCCCTGGCAAGCTGTATGCGCTGCTTCTGACCCCCACTTAGGTTGATGCCACGCTCTCCAATCTCTGTCTGGTCACCGTACTCCATCATTTCCAAATCTTTCTCCAAGCTACAAACTCTGATCACTTCATTGTACTTCTGCCTGTTCATTGGTAAGCCAAAGAGAATGTTTTCCTCGATGGTCCCATTTTGAATCCAAGATGTTTGTGCAACATAAGCAATACTCCCACTAACTTGAATCTGCCACCAAAACATATAATCAGAACCGAACATAGTGAGTGCATGGTAAATAAAACAAACTCCTCATTTCTAAACAAAAAAAAAATACATACCTTCCCAGAATTTTTGTGCATCTCACCAAGAATTGAAGCAAGGAGTGAAGATTTCCCCGACCCCACAGTCCCAACAATTGCTGTAAGCTCCCCCTTATTAATCTCCAAATTAATATTTTTCAAGTCTTGCAGCTGGCCATCATCATCCCAGCTAAAGGTTCCGTCTCTGACCTGCACAGCAGTGCGTCCACCACACCCTTCCTCTCTCTCAACCGAATCATCTAACAATTCCCTGCTAGACATGTACCTATCTAACCTCCCAAGAGATACTAGCGCTTGTGAAAGAGATATCATACTCTGAGGAAAGGTCCGAATAGGTTCCTGCAGGATCTTAAAGACAGTTGTGGTGGTGAAAACCGTGCCTGCATCAAGTCGAACTCCAAGAAAGAGCGCGGTACCAAACGTGACAGTTGATATCAACAATGGGGTGCTCCACAACACAATAATAACGCTACAGATTGAGTTCATAAACTTGGAAAGCCAGTCAAACTCAGACTTGCGGAAATCCAAAATTCTCCCATTGAAATGCTCTTCCCATGCTTGGAACTTGATGACACGCATGTAATTAAGCAACTCATTCACTGCCTTCATCCTTGAATCACGACACATCATGGAATTAAACTGGTAACGCTTGTTCTTTCTAGTAGCCACCACAGCAAATGCAATGACACCAAGAAGTCCAACCATAGCCGTAATCACCGAGGCTCCCAGACAATTGTACAGCAAAAACAGACCAATGCCAACTTGAAATGGCATCATCCACACAGCATGTAACTGGAGCATCATATCAGAGAGTTGTTGAGCATCAACAGCCATGTAATTGACAATAGGCCCAACACCATGATCCTGCCTCGCGGAACCCGTTAGCCTGAGCCCCTTCTTGTACAAAGAAGTGATGAGGGTACATCTAATAAGCATCCCAAGCTTCTGAGAGTTGAAGTTGAAGTGGTGAGTTGTCAAAACTTCTACAAATTTGGCACACAGGAGAATCAACACGAGGTAGTACCCTTCGTACACAGAGCTACTTTTTCCTGCTGTAAAATCAACAAAACTTTGAATGAGAACCGGCCCTACGAACATCACAGATAGCCTAACAACAGCAAGGAAGGCTGTGAAGGCTATCTCCTTCCAGAAACACCGAAGCAACGTTGTTCGAACCGGGTGCTTCGACCTCTCATCTGATTTAGGCCACTTTGATTCAAAGATTACGGACATCCTCTCAGCTCTATGCTGAGATGAAAGGGATGGAATTTCATCAATCTTCAAAGGTGACTTGTACCCTTTGCTCAACAACGGGTTTATCCAAATCCAAAAGGCCTTGGATATTGCAGAAGCTGAAGCAAAGCCAGTAACGTAGGACTTCTCATATAGTTTTGATTCCTCATCAACAAGGGGTTGTGTTTCTTCGCCAGACACAATCCCGGTGAACCCTTTAACCGCAACAAAGAGCAGAAAAAGCGACAAAGGTAAAGAAATGAAAGAAACCGTGTCATCAACCATGAAGCTGAAGTGTTTCCCATCTTCCACTCCCACAGAGACCAAACGAATGATCCCGGAAGCAGTGAACAGAGAAACCACAATGAAATTGGCAATCCAGTATATTCTGAGGGACAAAGGGTGAGCAACGGCTTCAAATCTTTTCTCATGGATGATCAAGACTACAAGGACTAGTTGTGTTATGGCCTGAAGTAACCAAAACAACCCATCAGTTTGCTTCCAGGGCTCCTTGGTGGAACTGACAAACACTAGAATGCAAGCCACCGTGTACAATATTGTCAAAACAGCAGTTGCAGTTAGAGTTAACTTAAACCATGCGGTTGTCCTAACAGAAACTCTGTTGTTTCTGATAAGTGGTTTATCAAGTTGTGAGTTAGCGTTGCCATTGGAAGTGAACCTAGAATAGAGCTTTACAAGCGCAAACACAAAGAGGGTCAACAAAAGTAGAACGTCAACACCAGACAAAAGAACCCTCTGAGGGCATGGAGAAAGGAAAATGAATCTCAGCCAGTGAGGCAGATTTGGAGTTTCATTGAATGAACACGAGAGGGACGTGAGCCATGTTGAAGCTGTAAAAGACATGTTTGTTTGCAGCCACTCCAACAAGAAACTTCGTCACACTTAGTCCAACCTCACAACTGGATTCCCGTCCACCTTCTTTTTCCCTCCATCCCTGAAACAAGAAAGCCTGAAAAACTGTGCTGCCTTTTATGAGTCGATATTTGACAGGCTGGAAACTGATAATACGCCACAGTAAGTACGGTAAAAACGCTTTGAAAGTAAAAGAAAAACTCCAAAATATAACTCTAACTACGCTTACCTTCAAGAGTTTTAACGACCCTCAATCCAGAAAACTGATAGAAAAAAGCAAAGGTAGTCCTGAGCAACACTAAGTTGCTCTGGACTTCGGGACTATTGATGTGTTCAAACAGGATACGCTTACGTTTCTACTACGGATACGTAATGAAAACAAAAAAACCAGTTTCGCAAGCTCCCTTCTCAGTTTTTGCAACAATAAAACAAATTTCAATTTCTTGTAATCTTCTTAACTATGGGATCTCCGGAATAAAAATAGACATTCATGGAAAGATTTTAACTTTTTCATAAAAGAAAATACTTGGCAGCTTGGTCAACATGAAAAAAAAAATCACTGTCATTATGAGGAAACAGCGTGCAAGGTTCCCAGATGTTACAAGTCAAGTCCAAGAAGATGGTTTGACAAGTCAACAAGCAGAAAGAGAATTGTCTATGGAATAACCAGTAGCAAGACTATAAACAGCAATATGTAATAGTAGAATCACAACTTGAATGTAATATTCTACTCACCAGATTTTATACCGATATATGATGGAGATTTCACATCGACTAGAAATTAAAGCCTTTCATTGTATATAAGTGGGTGCAAACCTCAACCCTATGAGCCGGTTTTATGGGATTGAGTTAGACTTAAAGTCCACTTTCGTAATATGGTATCAGAGTCATTTCGAGTCTATCCTAACAAGTGTTTGTGTTGGGCCTATCGTGCCACCCGCTATCGGCCGCTATCGGACCCCCAAAATATATAGTCCACTTTCGTATAATCTATAAAATAACCTATACTTCCACCCCTATTACTACAAAATAAAAAGATCATCAAATAAAAACAAAAGTCTCACATATAGAAGTTGATTAAATAAATACGAAGAAGGCTAGAAGTACTCTTTTTCTATATTTAATATTTTTGATCAATTCAATTATTAAGATAAGAAACGTTAAGAAGAAAGTGTCGAAGAATTCAAAATCAAAACATGTGATGCGCAATCTTGACTTGCGCAGAAAACAATTTGCGGTGGCCGTTTAGGTATATAAAAGACAGCAGCATGGGTTTTGAAAGCATGCTCCAAAATCAACCCTCTCAGGCAAAAGTTATTTTAATTAAGAGATATGATATCTTTAAAATCTAATACTAAATTG
>Ga0123341_1005200_pt1 | contig 11571 bp, 13 predicted proteins | sample Turbeapinknodule_FD_89959 | JGI IMG/M metagenome (GOLD analysis project Ga0123341, IMG submission 89959) | Root nodule microbial communities of legume samples collected from Mexico - Turtle bean Mexico pink nodule | ecosystem: Host-associated > Plants > Roots > Nodule | place: Mexico: Nepantla... | reverse complement strand
TTATTGTATCTTTTAATTTTAAATTTTTATATGATTATTTATCTTTATAATATTTATAAAGTATTTACTAATTTTAACCTTGACTGACTTTTATTAGAAAATATAATCACAACCTTTAAAAAATTCAATCATAATATTTTCATTTTCGTAATTTAAATATAAAGGTTTACTAAAAAAATTATTTAAATTCCACTTATGCCAACCAAAGAAAAACACAATATACAACAATAATTTCCTTTATCATATTGATCAAATTTGGTGTAATTTCTACTGTTGAGATTGGAAAGTCAAATCCCATTATTGATGATAATGAGAATTTTTATTAAGGTAATATGTAATTGTGTACAGGTTATTATAGTGTTTGTGAGAAATTTAAAGGTCTATATTTTCACTTATGGAAGAGATTTGGTTCTTTTTAGTTCATTAATTTATTTTACTATAATTTTTTTATTGAATGATTATGAATTAACCAAGTTTTGATCCCTACAAATTTTTCAAATTTTTTTCATATATTCCCTAGTTTCTTTAAGTGAATTATTTGGAAATGTTTTTTTTTTTATCAAATAGTATATATTCTAAACCAAATTTATAATCTTATTGTCTCAATAAATAATACGAGTAAACACTCAAGCCTGAAAAAATCATAATATTTAAGGAGGATAAATCACTCAATAAATAATACAAGTAAACACGGTCAAACCTAAATTTGTTTCACATTGATTTTTTCATGTTATTCTCCATAACTACAAAGGAATAGTTTGAAAAATTCTATAACAGTATGAGGATATAGTGAAGTTTGTATTGTGAGAGTTGATTTTTCTGTGTCCAGAACGAGTGAAAGTTAGAATTGATTTGTTGTTAGAGTTGTTTATTTCTCCATACTTGATGAAGAGCAATAAAATAAAATAAAATCACTTGATGCAATGAGTTCCTCTTGATTTTTTTTCTCTAGAATCAATTTTCCTCTATGTTGAAAATCATTTAAAATTTTCACCTAAACAACAAAATCGATTCTTATGCTTGTTTTAAACAAGTAGAATCGATTTTCCAATTTTCCGAAATGGTGCATATTGGTTTTAGAAAATCGATTCTATAGTTTTTAAAACTAGAATGAGAATCAATTCTCGTTGCATTGCAAAAATGTGGGAATTGATTTTGGTTTTCTATAACTACATACATAATCGATTTTGTTAACTTATAATATTTTATGTTGTGTTTTTTCTTTAAATTGGATCTTGAATGTTGTGGTTGCAACATCTGGTGGTTCTTTGCTTGTGTTGATCATATTGTTTCTTCTTCTTCTTCTTCTTTAGTACTCTTCACATAAGTTCATCACTCTTTTTTTATTTTCTTTATCCTGCAGAAGCTCTTGCTCGGCTCTGGCTTCCTCTCGAATTTGTTCTTGCTCTCGTTTGTACTCCTCATTGGCCTCCTAGAGGGCCCTCATGGCATCAGTAAGTTGCTCCAAGGTGAGGGCATTGCTTCCTTCAGATCCCAGCGGTCCTTGCCTTGTGTTTCTCAACACACCAGAAGGCTCAATCACGAATGTGAATGGGATCAAGTTTTATTGAGCCCCACTGTGGGTGCCAAATGTTCTCACCAATTGACCTTCGGTTGGACTGAATGGAGAGCTCTGCTTCTAGCCTATCTTCTCTTGGTGCAGTGGAACAACGCTCCTTGGGACAGAGGGGGCTCTACCTGTTGATCACACTCCGACGATCAAGTCAATGAGAGCATACGAAATAAGTAATTAGTTTCAGTCTAAGTATTCTGAAATAACATACCTTTATCGGGGGACTCAAGCCCCTTTTATAGATATCCCTTCAACAACTTTCACTAGCGAGAATATAATATCAACAGAAAGCATTTAATCACAAACAGAAAAACCACATGTCCACGTGCACCTCTTATCTTCGAGTGCTAACAACATGAAAACAATTTGTTTTGCATGTGCACCATCACTCTCGGGTGTTAACTATTTTATTTCCAACAACATTTACTTACATTTAATTAACAACTTATATATTCATTAATATATATTCAACTAACAGTATTCACATGCATTATAATAACATGCGACCAAACTTAATATTTTTTGTTCTTTAATTATTTTTTACCAAGCTTACTATTAAAATTGGGTCGAGCCCATGACTTGCTTTTAGACCCAAAACTGAATTGACCATACCCAAATGCTAGGACCGAGGTCCCGAGCACTCACGTCTAATACACAAGCCCCCTAGGCTGGAGCGGAGCTTGACTTGGTGAAAAGGCTTTCTAGCATTTGGTTGCCGACAAGACGTTTTCCCCAGCGGGTTGGTGAGGCATGACTACCGAAGTGACCTTGACAAGACATCTCACCACACTGAATCTGAGACATCCATGAGGCACACGCATCAATGGTCAGGAAGAGTTGCCGCTTTATTTTCCCTTTTAAACGTTAAAAATCCATTTCTCTCCTTACTCTTCACGTAACCTTCATTTCTCAGCACTCGTGTGTATTCCAAACCTCCCCTTCACCAAAAAGCTCTCTCCTCACACCTCTTCTCTTCAATCAGCCATCACACCAAGTATTTTCCTTCCACCGATCTTTATTATCGAATACTTACCCATCTTACCAATTGCATTGTCTGAACTAAAATTTTCTTTTGATCCATTTTCTTTGTCCTGATCTATGCTCGTATCTGGTTTGTGTTTGTGCTTTGTTCTAGATATAACTGCAATGGATTACACTGCCATATACCCTTAGGCCAAAAAGGACCTTTTAAACGAAACCTCTTTCTATACCACCTGTGAACATATTAGGAATTTAAGAAAAAGTGGTTGCAACTTTGGTAAGAGGCATGATAGGTTTGTAAAAATAGTAGAGTGTAGAGAAGATGAGCCCGTATGTTGTAATGAATCCTCGGACCCCAAAGGTCCATTATGTTTCTTTTATGCTACCCTTTTTAAGAAAGTCCTTTTGCGTCTTCCTCTGTTAATTTTTGAAAAAGAATCGTTAACCGAGCTCAATGTAGTTCCTGCCCAGCTATTCAGCTACACCCGAATAGTTGGGCATTCATTTGTGCCTTTACTATTTTGTGTTCACAACTCGACATTTCGCCGATTGTGAAAATTTTCCTTTACTTCTTTGAGGCCAAACATTCGGGCCACTAATTATGAGTATCCTTAAATGGTGCCCTTGGAAGAACTTTGCTCACACTCTTCCAGTCTTCTTACAAAAATTTCAAGGGCAAGTTTCTAAAAATCCGAGCTAACAAAGGAGATCTGATTCTTCTGGACGAGTGCTCAACGCCTGGACGATTTTTCCCCACAAGATCAAGGAGTATGCGAATTCTTGACGAATCTGAAGGTTGTTTTTTACACTTCCCTCCTCCTGAACAAAGAGTATCTTCCTGGCGTTTTGAAAACCTATATTGGTACTCCTCGTTTCCTATGTTTGGTAACATAAACTCCATTATTGTACTTAACCACTTACTTGTTTTCTTTTGCAAAAAGGATGTTGTCCATCATCGACAAATCGGAAATGGTTGAACGTATCAAAAAGATGAGAGTTACTACCAGCCTAAGCAAGGATGCTCCAGACCAAAAAAGGAAGGCCCCGATCGAGGTTACTCCCACCCCATCCGATGAGGACGAGCGCACCAGTTCGGGCCTTGTTTTTAAGAGAAAAAGACGAGAAGCAACTTCATCGCCAAACACTTCCACTCAAATGGCAGGGTGCTATATCAGGAGGTCGTCACCGTCCTAGAGTGTGAGGCTAAAAGCTCACGAGGGAAAAGTCTATGGGACACTAACTTCGGCATCCTCGCTCATGGAAAATCCTTTTTCCTTCCCCTTGAAGACAAAACTAGATTGGAGGTCCAAGGTGAAGACCTCCTCTGTCGCAACTCATTGAAGTTGTTGGGTCAAGCATTTGCTTTGGCTTGCATGGTTGATGATAGGGCACAAGATCGACAAGTTTATGAGGACCAAAAGAACAAAGGGATCGCAGACCTTCACAAAGGGATGGATAGTCTTTAGATGGAGATCAATCGACTCATTGGACTGCACGAGAAGGTCGAGCATCTCTACACCCAGAAAACTCAAGAGGCCCTGGCCCTGTTTGAAGATAGGAATAGACTTCTGGGTGAGATAGAAGACCTGAAGAAAGAGATGGCTCACAAAGAATAAAACTCTAGCAAGGTGGTCGAGTCCCTCAAGGACGATGTTGCCCAAGCCTTCGTAGCTGGTTTCGAGACTGCCCTGGAACAAGCACCAATGGTCCATCCTACCATGGATCTCTCTGCCCTAGACCCAAGCAAGATTGTGGTTGACGACTAGCTAAGAGGAGAATAACTTGACATTTATGATGCTTATGGTCTGTAATATGCTAAATTTCTGTTCGAACACTTTATATTTGCTAATACTTTACTTATTTCACACCTTTGAATCGTTTTGCCATGCATAACTATTTTAAAACCTTTACGAATGCATGTCATGATACTTAACTTATCATATAGTAAACTTCGACTAGCTTAAGTATAATAACTACTATCAATGCACATGTAGATACCTTATTACTTACACTAACTCATCTCAACATCTTGAGCATGAAATAATAAAGATAACAGGAATCCAACTTAGGTGAATCTAAGCATTAAAAATCGTGGAGTTCCCACTTAACAAATAACTAATCTTTTGATGAACTATACACCCATAGCTAAGACAAGCCTATACTCAATCTCAGCTTGCATAGGTGTATTTCACAAACTTGGCCAAGGGCCATATACCTTGATCTCACCAAGCTTGGCTTCGCAGAGAGCCTACTCGGATAATCATACCTTCCCGAGCTTGGTCGTCTTATTCTGCTAAGAATGATTCATTCATCTCTCAAGGTAACTAAACTCGGATAAGCACTCATACACCGAGCTAACCCCTCTTGTATAAATGAATGATTCTACTACGTATCATTTAATCATTTCACATAGCGTCTGAACTTGGGTGATCGTCCACGCACTGTGTAAGCTTGACTTACCACGCACCAAAACAACTTAGTCGTAACATATATTTGCAGAACGCCTATACTCAGGTAGTCGTTCTTACGCCGAGTTAGGTCGCCTTACCTTGCATCGAGTCAAACAACTTAATCATAACAAATTATTTTGCAGAGCGCCCGTACTCGGTAGTCGTTCTTATGCTGAGCGAGGTCGTCTTACCTTGCCTAAATACTTCCTTTACATCAATTTTACGTACAGGGTGCCTATACTTGGGTAGTCGTACTGATACCCAGCTAGCTCGTCTTACTTGACACCAAATAACCATTTCACGCATAGGGTGCCTATACTTAAGGTTTTATGCCCTGTTCCACGTTCGGGGAATGGCTCCCCCCTCAAGGGTTTCCAACCTATATGCTCCATTCCCGAACACCTCAACTACGCGAAACGGGTCAGTCCACTTCGGAGAAAACTTGTTTTCTAACTGATAGGGATGAGCCCTTTCGCATCACCAAGTCAATAACCTTGAACTGCTCAGGTTTCATCTTGGTCTTTTGCCTCAACTCCACCTTTCTCTTTAAAGCCTCCAAGTTAATGCGAGCATGCTCACGCACCTCATCAAGCAAGTCCAAGTTCACATTTCTTCCTTCGTTAGATTCTTCCACAAAGGAAGCTTTGGAACCGAGGAAAGTTCTCTTGGATCTCCACTAGTATCATGGCATCTGACCCATATACCAAAATGAAGGGCGTCTCCTTGGTTGTTGATTGAGGGGTGGTGTGATAGGCCCACAAGATTCTGGGAACTTTCTCTGACCAAGTTCACTCTGACTTTTCCAACCTCCTCTTCAACCCTTTCAACAGGACTTTGTTAGTTGATTCAACTTAACCATTCGTCCGAGGGTGTTCCACCGAAGCAAATATCTGCTTTATCCCGAGCTCCGAAGATAGCTTACCCAAATGTTGACTAGAAAATTGGGTTCCATTGTCGGAAACTAGATGCCTCAGAATCCTAAAGCAACACAAAATGTTCTTCCACACAAAATATTGCACCTTGTGAGCAGTTATCTGTGCAACTGGCTCAGCTTCAACCCACTTGGTGAAGTATTCAGTGGCCACAATGAGATATTTCATTTGATGTATCGCCAAAGGGAAAAGACCTAAAATGTCGTTCCTCCATGTGTGGAAAGGCCACATGCTATAAATTGAGCACAATTCCTCGCCTGGCACGCCGTGCCAATCAGTGTGCTTCTGACATTGCTCGCAGTGCTGGGCATATTTCATGCAATCCTCCTTCATGGTTGGCAAGTAATACCTAGCTCGGATGACCTTCAACAAGAGAGTTCGTCCTCTGATATGGCTACCATAAATGCCTTCATGGAGCTCGAACATGATGCAGGTACACTGATCTCCACTTACGCAAGTGAGGATTGGGTGAGTATAACCATGACGAAAAAGCATGCCATCTATCAAGGTATACCTCCCCACATTCTTCTTAACCATCTTAGCATTCGCAGGCTCGACAAGAAGCAACCCATTAGCTAGGTAACTTTGGTAAGGGGTTATCCAAGTCTCTATGGTGTCGACCTACAAAACCTCAAGAAATTCATCCCCCAACAACCCATAGGTAGTTATCCTGGGGACTTTCAGGGTCTCCTGAATCATCGATCGATGCCTTCTCCCCTTTTTTGAGTTGACCCCTAAGACCTCTACATGGCTGACCTCGGATAGTCCTCCTTCTGCTGTCGTAGGGGACCTCAAGGTCTCCTGGATTACTAACCTCAATTGTCCTCCCTTCCCTGAACTAGCCAACTTAGACAACGGGTATGCCCGAGATTTTTGTTTCCTAGGAATGTGAACGTTGTCGAACATAGAGAAAGTTGTTTTCAAGATCGTTACATACTTGAGATATGAGGCTAGCTGTAGATCCTTGGTCTGATACTCACCCGTGACTTGCCCAATGACAAGTAAGGAGTCACTCTTCTCCAACAAACTCAAAGCTCACAACTCATTGGCTAGCAACATCTATGCTATCAAGGCCTCATACTCAGCTTGATTGTTACTCGCCTTGAACGCAAACCTCAGGGCTTGCTCGATCAACAACCCGCTTGATCCCTCTAAAATGGCCCCAGCCCCACTCCCCTGTTGATTGGAGGATCCATCTACCGAAAGAACCCACTAGAAATCATTGGGATCGAGCTGGGTATCATCAGATGAAAGTTTTACCATGAAGTCAACGTATACCTGACCCTTGATTGACCCTCTAGGTTCATACTGTATATCAAACTTAGATAACTCCACTACCCAACGGACCATTCGACCCGCTATATCGAGCTTTTGAAGGATCTTGCGAATTTGCATATCAGTCATCGCAATCACGGTGAAGCTCTGAAAGTAGTGGTGAAGTTGTCGAGCTGTAAATACCACAGTTAAGACAACTTTCTCGATAGCCTGATACTGATTTTTTTGTCCCTGTAGTACCTTACTCACAAAGTAGACTGATTTTTGGACCTTATCTTGATCTTGCAAGATGACCGAGCTAATCGCCCGATCTATAATCGCAAAATAAAGACGAATAGGGGTACCTGGGACTAGCTTACGAAGAACAGGGGGACTGACCAACTACTCTTTCAACTTGGTGAAGGCTCCCTCGCATTCTTTGGTCCATACAAAATGATTGTTCTTCTTAAGACATTGGAAAGGATACCCCTTATCGCCACTAACTGACAAGAAACGAGACAAGATGGTCATGCGCTCAATTAACTATTGAACCTCTTTCACATTGGTTGGACTCCTCATTCCTATGATTGCAGTGCATTTGTCGGGGTTCGCCTCTATGCCCCTCTCAGTTAGCAAGAAACCAAGGAACTTCCCAGTTTTCACCCCAAATACACATTTATCTGGATTAAGCTTCAAATTGTAATTTGTCATTGTTCTGAATAGCTTTTCCAGGTCGGCAATATGTTGGTCCTTCTCTTCTGATGTGAAAACCATGTCGTCTACATACGCATGTACGTTTCGCCCGAGCATCGGGGCGAGGATCTGATCCATCAACCTTTGACAAGTAGCGCCATCGTTTTTAAGGCCAAAGGGCATGATCTTGTAGCAGTAGTTGGAGAACTCGACCATAAAGGTTGTCTTGCTTTCGTCCTTAGGGTGCATACGAATCTGGTTATACCCCTAGAGAGCATCCAGAAAGCTTAATAACTGACAACCTGAGGCATTGTCCACCAAGGAGTCTATGCTCGGTAGAGGTATGAATCCTTGGGATACGCCTTATTTAGATCAGTGAAGTCGACACACATTCTCCATTTCCTGTTGGCCTTCTTTACCAACACAACATTCACTAGCCACTTAGGATATTGAATCTCCCTTACGTGGCCAACGACCAACAACTTCTGAGTCTCTTCTCGGATGACGAGGCGCTTATCCTCATTGAACTTCCTTCTCCTATGGACCACATACTTGACTCTTTCATTCATGGTAAGCCAATGACATAGGAAGTCTGGGTCTATCCCGGGCATGTCCGTGGATGACCATGCGAAAGCATCCATGTTCTTCGATATCACATCGGCTATCTTGTTTTCGAGTTCTTTACCCAACGAGGTGTCGAGCTTATACTTCTTCCCTTTTTTCTCCCTTCCCTAAACCTCTCCAACAGGTCCAGGTCGTCTGTTATTGACGACTTCCACCTCTACAACCCTTTTTGGCTCTCATGTCTGAACAGTGATTGCGTAAGTCCCTCTTCTATTTTCAGGCTACTCTTGTAGCATTTTCGCGCCATCTTCTGCTCAACTTTTATGGTGATCACCCCTTCTTCAAAGGAAGACAACTTCATCTTTATATAGGCAGTTGAAGCTACCGTACCTAACCTGTTCAGGGAGGGTCGCCCCAAAAGTAAATTGTAAGCAAAAGATGTATTAACTACAATGTACCTGATGGTAACCATCCTGACCGCGTTTTCATCAAAGAAAGGTCATCCTTAGCTTAATGTACCCTCGTACCTCTACCTGATCTCCTGCGATGTCGACCAAGCACCCATCGTATGGCCTCAACTGTCAAGGGACAACTGCAAATTGATAAACGTTCCCCATAACATTACTCGTCGAGCTCCCTTGATTAATCAAGACTCTATGCACTTTCTTTCCTATGGTGATGACAAATATCACCATTGAGTCATCCTCGTGAGGAACCACGTCTTCCAGGTCGTAGCTCGTGAAGCATAAAGTGGACTCTGGTGGATGATCAGGTCTCCTCGCCTCCAGGGACATCACTGTTCGCGCATATCGCTTACGCTTGGAATCAAATTTTTCTCCTCCCAAAAATCCTCCTGAGATGGTTTTCAGCTCTCCATGGACTGGTGTCTCATGTGATTGGTCCCTGAGAGAAACCTCTCCTTTTGGCTCTTCCTGGTCAACCTCAAGGTACTCTTTTAGGAACCCTTCACCAAGCTAGCCAGTTGGTGGCCCAAAGCTATGCATCGCTCGACATTATGCTCAAATGTTTTGTGGAACTCACACCAAGCATCTCTTTGTGATACCAGATTTTGGTTTGTCTTCTGGAGAAACTTCAGCTTGACTGCTACCCCTAGCATGCTTAACAATTCTTTATAAGACACTCGGAATTTGGGCCGAGATGCAGACTCCTCCCTGGCCTTCGTCTTAGGCTCGTCTCTCTTGGCTACATATGACACGTACCTCGAGTTCGTTCTCTTCTCGGTTGAGGTTTTGTTGACTCACAAGGGTCAGGCTCGGTTGCTTTCCTTAGGCCTTGCCTTAAATGCGAGTTGTCGTTCTTTCTGACCATGACCTCCTCTGCTTCGATGTGGGCGACAACTCGCTCCCATACCTCGAAAAATGTCTCCGTCGGAATTCTGATTAACTCATCATTGAACAATCCCGCCGCAATCCCATGCTCAAAAGCGGCGATCATCATTTCTTCATCATGCGTTTGAAGTCTTACGTGAGCACGCTGAACCTATTGAAATAATCCTTCAATGGCTCTCCCTCCCTTTGCCTAACACCAAAGAGGTCATACGTCTTCGAGGGCTTGACCTTGTTGGCAGAAAACTGCTCTCTAAACATCCTGGAAAGCTAAGAGAAAGAGGCAATCTGACCATCAAGGATCCAACTGAACCATTGTAGGGTTGTCCTTGTAAAAGTGCCCATGAACATTTTACAACAGATGGAGTTCATTCCCCCCAAGATAATCATCTGAGCATTGAATGTCGTGAGATGATTTTTAGGGTCCTCTATCCCCGTGAAAAAAGTGATATTGGGTGTGATGTAATGAGCTGGCACGGGCTCATCCATGATTTCCTTCGAGAATGGTTTGGGATGTTGGGCATGTTGGTGCAGGCTCTTGCGTAACTCTTTATTGGTTTTGTGCAACTCCTCATTGGCTTGCACTTGCTCCTCCATACGCACCCGAGAGGTCTCAACTTCTGCCATCAGACGATCTTGCAGAAGCTCTTGCTCGGCTTTGGCTTCCTCTCGAATTCGTTCTAGCTCTCGTTTGTACTCCTCATTGACCTCTTGGAGGGCCCTTATGGCATCCATGAGTTGTTGTAAGGTGGGGGCATCGCTTCCTTCAGATCCCAGCGACCCTTGCCTTGTGTTTCTCATCACGTCAGAAGGCTCAATCACGAATGCGGATGGGATCAAGTTTTATCGAGCCCCACAGTGGGCGCCAAATGTTCTCTCTGGTTGACCTTCGGTTGGACTAAATGGAGAGCTCTGCTTCTAGCCTGTCTCCTCTTGGTGCACTAGAACAACGCTCCGTTGGGACAGAGGTGACTCTACCTTTTGATCACACTCCGACGATCAAGTTAGTGAGAACATACTAAATAAGTAATCAATTTCAGTCTAAGTATTCAGAAATAGCGTACCTTTACCGGGGGACTCAAGTCCCTTTTATAGATATCCCTTCAACAACTTTCACTGGCGAAAGTATAATCTCAACATAAAACATTTAATCACAATACAAAAATCACTTGTCCACGTGCACCTCTTATCTTCAAGTGACAACCGAAAAACATTTTGTTTTATATGTGCACCATCACTCTCGTGTGTGAACTATTTTATTTCCAACAACTTTTACTTACATTTAATTAACAACTTATATATTCATTAATATATATTCAACTAACAACTTTATATTCGCATGCATTATAATAACATGAGACCAAACTTAATCTTTTCTATTCTTTAATTATCTTTTACCAAGCTTACTATTAAAATTAGACCGAGCCCATGATCCGCTTTTGGGTCCAAAACTGAGCCGACCAAATGTTTGGACTGAGATCCCGAGCATTTTTGTCGTACATTTACGGTTTTTATTTTTTTAAAAGGTGTTTAGATTTTTTTCTATATGTTTACTGTTCTTAATTTTAATAAATATATTTATTTTTTTATATGTATTTACAGTTTAGTTTATTTTTTATGCGTTTAGTGTTTTTAATTTTTGTAAATGTATTTATATTTTTTTATTATTATTTTTTTACTGTTTTTATATTTTTTACTATTATGTTTTACTGTTTAGTTTTTTATTTTAAAACATATTTATATATTTTTTTGTTATTACGTGTTTAATGTTTTTATAT
>Ga0123341_1005197_pt1 | contig 11573 bp, 8 predicted proteins | sample Turbeapinknodule_FD_89959 | JGI IMG/M metagenome (GOLD analysis project Ga0123341, IMG submission 89959) | Root nodule microbial communities of legume samples collected from Mexico - Turtle bean Mexico pink nodule | ecosystem: Host-associated > Plants > Roots > Nodule | place: Mexico: Nepantla... | reverse complement strand
TCTTATTTTGGCCCCTTTTGTTTAATAACATTTTTTTTAAAAAACAAAAGGGGCCAAAATAAGAGTGTAAATTTTATGTCAGACCTGAATAGGGAAAAATGTTGAGAAACAAAAACATGTCACTTATAAGAATAATTTTTCCCTTAACCGATACAAACAAGAGACCAAAAAGGCTACTTAAGCCAAAAAAAAAAGCATTCTAGATAATTTTAAAATTATCAGAAGATTCGTATGCATAAACTTTGATAGAATATAAAATTTAATATTTGGATTTGCTAAATTTACATTCTATAAAACTTACTAAAAATGTAATTTAAACCTGGTATAAACGGAACATGTGTTTTTTTCAATTAAATGGTAAAAATATCAAAGATAATAAATTTAGTGACTAAACTGTTTCCTTTAAAAATATAAAAAGAAAAAAGAAACATGTATAGGCATTGGATTCCTACTATAAACTTAAAGAAAGCAGGAAAAATTGACAAGAAAATGGCAGCATGTATCGAATAGCCCAAAAGAATCCAGCACCTCAATGTCAGTGAGCATAAATGGAAAAAAAATAAAACAAAAAACCTACTAGCTAGCTAATAATCATTCACAGCTTGCTCACTTGAATCGTAAGTTATTTGAGAACCAGCTAAGCCATAAATTCATGCCTATTTCTGGCTATGATACAAGTAGCGAGAATACAGGGATTTTGTGAACATAATTGACCAAATCTTTGATTTAGTACTATGACCTAAAACCATTACAAATAGAGCACAGATTATGTTCAACCATATCATACTATTACAAAATTGTGAAAAATTGTCTTGCACCCAACAAGAAGCAAGACAACTGAGATTGACAACATAGCACCTGATTTACTTTCAATAACGTCACTTATCGAGATTCCTCCTACCTGGACAGAAATTCAGACATCACTCACTTTAGAGCTTATTAATTTGTAGCATTAATAAAGCCTGCAGCAGCGACAAAAAAACCACTTTTCAAAAACAATAGTCTTACTTCTTCCGCTGCCTATGTTTAACTTTCACAAATTTTCGACCAGACTTGTCACCCCCACCAGTGCCCAATGAGAAACTCCCTCCTGCATTAAATTCGAGACTGCCAGAAGCTTGAAATGGAGATGGATTCTGTGGGGCGATGCTCTGTTGACCACCAAACTGGAAAGGAGTAGCTCCTGTTGGAGTTGGTGCTCCAAATGCAAAATTTGATTGAAGTGGGGCAGGTTGTTGGCCAAACAAAGGAGTTGCGGGTGGAGTTGCTTGAACTGTGTCCTCGGCCATACTGTCCTCCATGTTCATCTGATCATTATTAACAGGAGCTGAACCAAATGAGAAGACAGGACTAGAACTTCCAAAAGCAGGTTGGGTGTTGGTAGTAGCTGTAGCTGAAGTGAATGAAAACTGAGGAGTTGATGCAACAGCAGAGGATCCAAACATCATGGGAGAACTGGTAGAAGTAACAGTAGATGTGGATGATCCAAAGGAAAACCCAGGGGTAGATGAAGATGATGAGCTAAAAGATGAACCGAAGGCAAACCCAGAGGAAGGTGAAGATGTTGAACTAAAGGAAGAGCCAAATGGAGACTTGTTGGGCTGCCAACTTGAAAGCCCAAAAACAGTAGAACTTGGTCCACTACTGGAGCTAACAGGGTTGGCTTCTGAAGAAGCAGCAGGGGTACTCTGCCCTGAAGTTGTACCTGCGTTGAAAATATTTGTGGGGGAACTAGAAGAAGCAAACAATGAACTACCTGAAGCAAAACCTGTGCTCCCAGACAACCCAAATAATGGGGCTGATGCAGATGAACTAAATGCTACTGGCTGACTCTCAGAAGAAGTTGCAAACAAACTGGTACCAGAAGATGCCAGAGTAGCAGGAACAGACCCACTTGTAGTGTCAATGACAGAACCCAGAGACTGGCTACTTCCAGTAGTCGCTACTGAGGAATTAAAGCCAATAATGCCACTCCCTGTGCTTCCAACTGCAGCAGAAGAGCTCCCAAAAATGCTGTTCTTGGTTTCCAGTGGTTCTGAGGCAGAAGATGATACAGGTAAACTTGTTGATTGTAAAGGAGTAGATCCAAATTTGAAAACTGAAGTTGTGGGAGATAAAGATGCCACTTGGGAAGAGGAACTGCTATTAGTCACTGCAACTACAGCAGGGGTGCTAGTTGTCGTGCAAGGGCTGGTGGAGGTAACAGTGGCACTACTGCTGCTGTTGCTTGTTGCAAGTGATGAACTACTAAATATATTCGGATCTGCAAAATTGTTTGTAAACACAGAGGAAAGTGGAGAGGTGTTTGAAGCAGCAGGTCCAATATTTAGATTTGAATTGTTGCCAAAGGTAAATATATTTGTAGATGATGGCGTCAATGCTGAAGAAACAGCTGGTTCAGACGACTGGGTGGAGAAACCAGTGAATATATTAGACTTAGCACCAGCATTTTCTAAATCAAGTTTTGGCATTGCATCAACAGCACCAGCAACAGGACTTGAGCTGCAAATGAAGAAAACGATTAGTATACTGATTGTTGTGGTACTTCACTGAATATAATGTAGATTCGTTTCAATTTCAATTGAACAGTGAATCAAGAAAAACATAATATATAAATAACAAAAATCCAGTTCAATTTGCAAAATGTAAACACAAGTTCAAACTTCACTCTAACTATGAAAGTAAATTTAAGCCACAATAAAAATATCCGATCCAAGTAAAAGATCAATTGAGATTTAAATGCAAGTCAAAATTACATACACTAACCTGATCAAGCTTCTTGGATTTGAGTCAGAAGAGCCAAATTTAAACACAGTAGATTCACCACCAGATGAGGAGAAAGTAAATGGCACATGGGGAACCTTGTCAACAATTTTGTTGAAGCCAGAATTAACCAAAGGAGCCTCAGTACCTGGCTCTTTTGGTGAAGCAACCTTCTCCAAACCAAATAGTGGACTAGGCTTAGTAGTGTCCTTTGATGAAGCAACACCAGCTGTCCGCTCAGTTGATGGAACACCATTATTCCCAAAGTTAAACAGGGGAGAATTAGCAACTGATCCATTAGGTGTAGACTTGTTAGAGCCTAAACTTGTGTTAGAAGCTGTTGTAATTGCACCTGTAGTTGGCTTAAACATAGGATCAGAGACAGATGGAGTTATAAAGGTCGATACATCAACCTTCTCTTCAACAATAGACCCATCAGCTGTTCTAACTTGAGGTTTACCATCTATTGTAAAAAATTTGGATGGCACAAGCACAGATGAAACCGGGGACTTCTCCAGTACAGCTGTTTCAATAGAAGAGGCAGTTTTATCAGCCAAAGCAGTGGAGACTGTTGTTTCTTTCCTCGAAGTAGAGAAAGGAGACACAGCTCCATTAGGATTGGCCTCATCATCCAGCTCCAGATAATCCTTTACAAGAGATAGAGTAAAAAGAACAACAGTGAATAATCATGATGACATATTAATCGCACTTTTTCATTTAGAAAAGTCATTCAGTTTAGTTTGTCAAACAAAATATCTAAGAAAACTTCCTAACAACTGCTTTAGAAATCACTATTTGGGGGAAGAAAAAAACAAATGAATATCAACAAGATTAATAGTACCAGCTCTTTCCATTGAGATATACAAAATAATTAACCTGAAATTGCATTAAATTAACAAAAGTTTTAAAAAAAAAAAATCATTACAAAGAAATTAATAAAGAAAATCACAAACCTCAGGTGCACTCATATGGAATGCCCTCTTTTTTTGTGGAGGATAATACCCTGTTTTTTTTCCAGAGGAATCTCCAGATTTTAAAATAGAAATATCTTGCTTTCTTGGGACTGTAGCATTTGCATCAACAGGAATCACTGCATCAGTAGGAGCAACCAGTTTTGATGAACCATTCTCGGTTTCATCTATCTTAGATTTTAACCTTGGAGCACCAGAAGACATATTTTTAAGTGTGTCATCCAATTGTTTATCCAGTATGTTATCCAGGAATTTTGATGAATCTACTGTCTCAATACTTCGAAGAGCCTGCCCTCGTAGCATGGATGAAGACAACTTTGTTGGGGATTTTTCTTTAGGAGAAACCAACTTATCAAGCTGCTGCAGTATTTTTGTAGCCATCTCACTAGATTTTGAGGGTAAAGGAGGAGTGCTTGTACTAGGCATCGTGTCATCTACAGTCTCTGCAGACAATTTTGAATGTGTATGCCTAGCTTCACCCAGCAGATTAGGCTTCTGCGTGGAAGACGAAGGTTGCTGAGCAGCATCAGTACCAACTCCACTCCTATCTATAGATATAGGGTTTCCCAAATGAGATAAGGACAATCTATTAGAAGATAGAAGATTAGACTTGTGACGGATCCGGCGTATAGGACCAAAAGATCCTATATCATTATCTAATACAGAACTTCTACGTTTTAATAGCTGCAAAAAAAGGGAGGGGAAAAGAGGAAAAACCCAGTAAAATATCCTTTAGAGATCTTAAACACATAAACTAAAAATGATAGGACTAGCAATCATAAGTATCAGTACCCCTTGTTTAGATCCAGAAAGCATATGATGATCAATTACATGATGAGCTGAAGATGATGGCTCACCTTCGACATCAACCCTGGCACCCTGTAAGAGAAACCACATTAATTTCAACACCAGAGATATAATGATAAAAAATATCATTCAGTAAATGGGAAAAACCTTGGGCACAGAGCCTGGATGAACTCTAGAATAAGGTGTTCGAGCCATATTATATATTGCTGATCTGCCACGAGATCGTGGGGTCACAAAACCATTTTCATGAACCCTAGTAAGGGTAGTAGCCCTTGGCACAATTGACATAATAGGAGATTTTTGAGAAAAATTTTGACTTCTCAGTAGAGTTGGATCCTCCCTGGGAGAACTTCGGATGCCTAACATTGATGGTGATAACTTTGAAGACCTGCTACCCATGTAAGCCTTGGCAAGCTCCGCAGGGGAAGCAACATCATCAACAGAAACCTATAGACAGATGAATTAAAACAGGTAATTAATAATTTTACAAATACAAGGGAACAAGGAAACATATATATGAAAGATAAGTATGAAGCAAAAGATCATAGAGTTGAAGAACCTTCGCAACATATGGGGTTGAAACAAGATCCATCACATTTTCTAGTGCTGGAGTTTTGAGGTATTCTTCCCTTTGTGCATGAGGTAAAACTGGATCTGATGGAATCACTTCTGTGTTCTTCCTTTCTTCCCCAACAGATGAACCAACAGTTCTTGAGCGCATAAGTTCAGTCAAATGCTCTATCTCGGATCTGTGGAATAATACAAACTTATTACATGCAGACTTGTATTAAAAGGAATGTTGTGTGAGACTACAGAATGACACGAATTTGCAATGGACAACAGAAGATGCAAAGTGCATGTTTCAAAACAAGAACTTCATAAATTCAATAAATTATGCACGAAGTGTAAATTACACTAATAGCCACCATGCACTGTGCAAACTATGAATGACGTGGGCTCAACTACATGGATCAAGGGGCAACATTGGCTCTATTAAGAACCAAAGGATTGTACCAACAATCCACATCACAAAGATACAAAGTTATATGTTGGAAGCAAACTACCAAACACAGACCAATCAACCCAATACCAGAATCAGTGGTAACAGACAGTCATGCACGTCATAGAAAAATACCTGGTAAAAGTTTTTTGCTTTAGCATTTTTTCAAGTTCAGTTAATCCATCTCCATCAGAACAGTTAATTTTGACACTACTTTCACCTACTACTTTTTGCTTGCCAGAGGATTCATTTCCAACCTGTTCCTCAAACAGAAAAACAAAATGATAACCACAACAATAATTACAGAAAATGATATCAATAAACTTGGCATAAAAAACAAGAATCAAAATAATAGAAGCAATCATAGCAACTTGGGTATTATGGGGTGCCAAGTCCCACATCAAGTAGTATGAGATGCTCATGGAGTATTCAAGTGTTTTGAGGGTAGATTCCCCAAGTGCATGGGTACAACTTATCAATTAATAACAGAGTTAATTGTTGGTTTCTCAGAAACTGCTGCTAAGTGAAATGTCATTGAGAGAAAATTGTCATGACATCGGTTCTTTGGGGCAGTGCTATGATATGAACTTGGGTAGGCACCCCAATTAATTTAACAAACAAGGAGTGAAGTTCTTCAACAAAATCAATTGAACATGTTTTGAATTTCAAGTGAAAACTATCCATCTTGGCATATTAGGCATTTAAATTATTCCTTTGAAAGAGAGAAAATAATCATTGAAGAGTTTCAGAGCTTTCAATAATGATTTGTCAACAAAAACAAATTTTAGTTTATTAACTATCAAGAGATAAAAGTAAAGTCAACCTTCATAACTGCATAATTTTATTCTGTAATTTAATAATGAAATAGCCAAAGTATTACTAGTGGTACAATGGAAATGCATGCTCATCAACACCCAAAATACTATTCGTAAGGAGAAGCAAACACAAATAAGATATGTAAAGCATGCCTACTTACAATGAGAGCTGTTTCCTGGTGATGGTCCCTCACTTCCTGTACTACTTCTGCGCCAAAATATACATACCATAAATAAAAACATGAATCATATTTCTCACTCAAATATCAGAGAACAGCAAACAAAATAAAAAGGAAATTGAAAAAAAATGAAAATTCACATAAAAGTTACAACTAACAAGTTACCTTTCCGCAGAATACCCCACAATCTACCACACTTGTACTTAAAAAAATAGGGAAAGCAGCAAGCCCCGAGAAATATTATAGCAGTGGTTTCCATTTCTCATTTACACTTTCCTACTCTCAGCTTTGAAATTAGATATACTCTGTTCAGCCAGCTGCATTTCTCCCTGTATCTTATATTGATCCAACCCCTTCCCTACATTATTGAACATCACCCATCCCGTCCACTTTGCCTACTGTGCAGAAGAACACCAACCTCCCTCTCTTCCTTTGCAAAAACTTTTTCCTTTACTATTAATTTACTTATTATTTTATTACAGTAAAAATAATATATTTTTAATAATACTAAAATAATAAATATAACATTAAAAAGAATCGTGAATATTAATAATTAATTATAAAAATAATACTGATAATAAAATAATAAATGCTAATAATAATAATTATTAATACTAATAACTTAATTTTTTCTTTCTTCTTTCTTTTCTTTCAAATCAAAAACACATACATACACCTTTACATTCCCATTCATTTCTTCTCTCTTTCCACTCTATTTTCACTTCAACCAAACAAACTCATCTTCCACTTATTTCTCACTCGTTTCTCTTCTTTCCTTTTTTCTTGTCTTCCCTCGATTTCTTTCTTTCATTCTTATAGATATTGTTTACAAATTAATTACAACACATATGATGGAAACCGCTGAGAGACAGACTGAATCTACAACCAACCCAAAAACCGAATCGGTTCAGGGATGCAGAATCCAGTTCCCAAACCCCCACATGCACTTGTCACTAAGAAACAACCATTCCCTGTAAAGTCAATAAACAAAATCCCGACCTTGTGCTCCATCCCAGCATTCTAAGTGAACAAGAGAGTTTCCTTCGTCTCCATACGTTAGACACACCCAGTTTCATTCTATCCTTTTCACCCACATCCTCAAAACACCAAGCTAAATTTAAAAACGCATTTACATCACATCAAATTACAGCACCCTCTAATTATATAACACAAGTTTTACAATTTAGTAACAGAATACACAGTATCACACAACAGAAAAATTTCTCAAACGTTTATAAACATAACGCAATGCAAAATTCTACAGCTTTCAGACAATTAAAACCCCATGAACTAAAACTCAATCAGTTGAGAAATGTGCACACAATAATTATCCAAATCCCGCCTTAAATGCTTTAAAATTTAAACATGTTGACATTATTAATTATCAGCACTAACAATGCCGAAAGTGATTATATTCTCAAGAAAAAAATAAAAATACAACATGCAAAAGAAAAACCTAAATTATAAAGTATCAATTTAAATTAATTGATAATTTGTTCAGAGAGAGAGAGAGAGAAACCTTGTGGTGCTGCTGCTGGTCCTGGTGGTGCTGGAAGGCGTTTGCGGAAAACCGAGCCGAAGAGTTTGTGAGCGCTGGAAGCGATGAGCCTCTGCGCGGGATCGACAAGCTTTGAGAACCAACCGTTGTTTCGGTTAGGGTTTCGCAGCGCTGTCGGTGGACGATCGTACGGCGTCGTTTGAGTTTTTCGTAACGGTCGTTTACGGAACTTGCCAAACCCCCCGCCGCCGCCGCCGCCGCCTTCGTAAGGGTTCTCTTCACGCGCCGGCGCCATGAGAGAGAAAGAGAGAGGTTCGAATTCGATAGAGAAGAAGTTAAGATTGAGCAAAATTAGGGTTTTAATCGCAGAGATAGAAAGAGAAGAGAGAGAAAATAAAAATAAAAAACAAAAAACAAATAAAATGAAATAAAGGAAAATAGAAGAGAAAATAAATAAATAAATAAATAATTGTAAAAGGAAAACGAAATAGGGCAACGGATATCCGATGAGAACGGAAAAGAATCTCTCACTACTTTTTGTATTTTTACTTTCCCTAAAATAACTTTTTCTTCCTCAAATATTATATTTTATATTAACCTTAATTATTTTCTTTACCATTCTAATATTTAATATAAATTTAATTTCTACTGTGTTTTCATATGTTTTTTATATACATTAAAATAATTTTTAGTTTGATACATTAATATTATAATTGATGAGTATAGTTGTTTCACATGTTTTTTTTTTACATATTGTTTTCATCTTAAATAAATTTTTTTAAATTTTAATGTTTATAAAACTTCTTATTTATTTAATATGTGGTTTATTGCTAATTTTTAAATAATAAGTTGTTCAAAAAATATTTATTCCAACAACAAGATATAATTACACATATAATTTGTTAAAATTACTTTGTTTAAAAGAATAAAAATCAGTTAGGTTGGGTATGAAATCAAATCAATTGGGTTAGACTGACTAGACATCATCAGTTGCTATGATAAAAATAGTGTGTTGTTTATTTTTACTCATGATTTGCTTATATATTTTTTATTTATTAATAAAATTATAAAAAAATTAAAATCATCATTATAGTTTTTTTTTATTATTCGTATTCTTTGTGTTTAATCAAAAATAAGAGAATATTAAAAGAAAAAAGAAAATTATTTATTGAATAAACACTATTTTGTTGATAATATTTAAAATTTGTTAAGGATAGCTTAGAACACTAGCAAAGTAAAGTTGAATTCTTTGAAATTTTTCTCTTACTATTATCAGAAAAATTATAATTTTTTTTCATATGTTTAACGATAGATTAGGGTTTCTTAATTTAATTAAACAAGAAAGATAAACTAAGAGGATAGAAATATCACAAAAATATCTTTTAAACTAGTTTAAATATTCTTAATTTTATATATCTTATCAACCACTCAACTTTAGAATAATTGTTTTTACTATTTATAAATGTTCATATTACAATTATAACACGCAAAGATACAATCACATCTTCAAATATACAATTAATAGTCTCTTAAATGATTCTTAAGAGATATCACTTTGTAAATGATATTAAGAATTAAACTAGTCAAAGACTTAGTAAAATATTGAATAGACAACATTTTAAATTGTTTTTTAATGAATTATCATAAAATAATGTTTTTATAACTTTTCTTAACAATGTTGCTTCGCCATAAAAAAAAAACAAGTTATAAAGGATGTGTTGAATGGTTTTCTAAATTTTTATTTATTTTTAAAAATTTGTTGTTTTTCTTTATACTCGTAGCCAAGTTCAATTTTATTCATCACATTCTTTTTTAGCTTAGAAGAGCTTCCAATTTGTATTGTCCATTATCATCCTTACAAGGATTTTCTCAAGGTTGAAGCACAGTTGTAATAGGGATTCTATAAATAATATCCAAAACATTTATGTCTAATAACTTATCAAATTCTTTCACAAGACTTTTGTAATTCATTTAAGAGACAAAAAAGAGCTAATGCACTATGTAATAGATAATTCAACTATTACTCTTTTTTTTTCTTTTGGTTCACTCCAGGCTTGGACTATGTTCAATTCTTCCTTACAAATTACAAAAGATTCTACTAATCTTGAATGACTACAACTATTATTACGGTCACTTATACGATATGTGCTAATCTTCCCCTAACATAAGTACTAAGTACACGCCTCTCTGGTCTAACTATACAAAGTCACTTTAAGCTATACAATAAGTTATTCAAATTACAATGTTCACTATCAACAAAGAAGATATGAAACATACGTTTCTTACGTTAGAGAATTATCTTCACATTAGTGAAGGATATACAAAACTAGTTCTCTCTAAATCCTATAGTAAGAGAATCATAAACTAAGCACTGAAATGTAAAGATCTTTTGATATAACTTTGATCATTAAACTTTTTTTGCATGGGAAAACTTATTTGTGTAGATGTTTTGAAAGGGTTGTTGTAGTTAGCATATTTTAGAAGATTTTGTGTTAGAAATTTATAAAAAAATTGTGACTTTATGTCGAGCTATTTCACTGTTGTATATCAAAGAGATATGCGAGTCTCACTCTTATCTCTGTTGAGTTTTTATTCAATTGATCGTACCATGTTAAGCATACAACATATTGATAATTGGTATGATATGTCAAAGTCTTCCTTGAGAAGCATTATTATTAAACTTAATGGTTATTAAAATATTCTACATAATGATACTTCATGTGTTAGTAGTTGTAAATTGTACTTAATCTATTTGTCTTGCTTTTTGATCTTGGTCCATCGTTTCTTTAAGACACATATGGTCTTGTAACACTTGTATCTTTTGACACGTTCATTTGGTGCTTCGCTAGATGCATCTTATATTCATAAAATTTCTTATAAAAGGACTCAATGGATAATTGTAACTATATATTTAGAACTTATAACTCTGCATTTGACATATTATGTTTGCATCTAAATCTATAAGTATGTTTATGATTAGAAGTATGTTTATGATCTTCACATTCAGAATATATAAATCTATAAGTATGTTTATGATTAGAAGTATGTTTATGGAATATATAGTGGAACTATTTTTAATCCTTGAATTTGATGTTATTGATAAAAAGCATGTCCAGAATCTTCACATTTCGAAACATATAGTGAAGCTAATTTTAATCCTTGAATTTGATGTATTTTATACTTATGTTTTTTATGTTCAAGTATTTTGTAGTCATAAATTTTTCTTTCTACCTTTTCTCTTCTTGTAACAATTTTTTATCAAAATTATCTGAACTCATATTTGCAAAAAGAATATAAAAAAAATCTGACAGAAGTAAAATAAATAGACTTCACCACTTAGTAAGTGTTTGGACTTAATTAATTTGTATATCACTTTTAAAAGGTTATTTACTCTTAAAAAATTATGCACCCTTTCCTATGATTCCTTTTCAGTTAGTTCTTGATAAAGTTTTGATCAGCCTATCAAAAATTTATATTTAAAGTGGAAGATATAACAATTTTATTTTCAAATCAAGATGTCAAGAAATGGAAAACTCCAAG
>Ga0123341_1005194_pt1 | contig 11576 bp, 5 predicted proteins | sample Turbeapinknodule_FD_89959 | JGI IMG/M metagenome (GOLD analysis project Ga0123341, IMG submission 89959) | Root nodule microbial communities of legume samples collected from Mexico - Turtle bean Mexico pink nodule | ecosystem: Host-associated > Plants > Roots > Nodule | place: Mexico: Nepantla... | reverse complement strand
CTTTTTATTTCTTTAAAAGAAACCCTAAAAAAATGAAATTATAAAATGTTGAAAGAAGTCGTAGGAATATTAATTTTGTGATGTATTGACATTCTAATTTCACTGTGATAACAAATATTTCAAACTGAAAAAATATGTTTGTTTTCTACTGAACTAAGCTTTGTAGATTACGGAATGAACAAAGTCGTAGATAAACGATTTGTTCTATTCCCTTTTATTTTTCGCTGTTTCATAATTTATTCAATTTTGGTTTATTTATTTGTTTCCTGAAGAATGAAAATTGAGCTATTGGTTCAGATGAAAGCATGAAAAAAAGACAAAATACATGGAAATAAATATGATGAAACATTAATATGGCAACGGAGAATTTCCTCAAATATTTCTTCATAATATAATTTTCTTAAGAGCACGCTAAATATTTTATAAATCCATTAAATATTCATATTTTGTTATTTTATCATATTAATAAAATAATTCATAAATATTTTTTTTTCATTTTCTATTAATAGAAAAACTTAAATTTTCACTTTATTTATTTATAGTCTCTCACTATCCAGTTCCTGATATAAAGAAAAGCTTAAACTTTCTTAGCATTTTCAAAATGTGAAAGGATTTTGAAATGTATTTTGTCGTTCTTAGAGTAGGGAGCTATGGGAAGCAGTTATAGGGTCAAAAAACAAAACATCACTTTGAGTCCAAAACACAAACCAGAGGCCTAGGTTTTGGACGGTTTCTTCCTGCACCTCCATATGTTCTTTTGGCACCCCATACAAAATATGAAAAATATGTTTTTATCCTTCTTGTGCCACCTCCATATTTCGGATTACATAATCCAAAATGGTATTTTAGATTATATATAATCTGAAAGTCTGGATTTGATAGTACCTTATGGATTATGTAATCCAAACACGCATTTGAAAAAAGGCTTCCGGATTACATAATCCGGAAGCTAGAAAAAACTTCCAGATTATGTAATAAAAAACTAATCATATATCTGAAAAAAAAATTTGGATTATGTAATCTTGAAGCTAATTACGAATTTGAAAAATGACTTCCAGATTACATAATCCAGAATATTACAGAAACATTTTTGAAAATATGAAAATTTATGGAGGTGGGAGAAGAACATATGGAGGTACAGGAAGAAACAGTCTAGGTTTTGTTTTTAGGATTTTATTGTTTTCAGGCCCAAAATAAGTTGGCTTACCTATACGAACTAGGCTTTTTCTTCTTGTATCTACATAGATTGTAACTACAATCATTAACAAACTTTCTTAAATTTTCAGAACATGATTTCTGAAATTGAATGTTCGGAACAAATTTTACAGAATAAACTTTTCAGAACACATGAAATGCATGAAATACAGTAGTAGAGAACGAGTTTTTAGAACAAAATTTCCAAAACATACTTTATGAAACATATATGATACTTTCTTGAACGAACTTACACATAAAATACATTCTAGAATGAATTTTCAGAATAAGTCTTCATAATGTAAATGGTAGCTTTCAGAACATTCTTTCTTAAACAACGGGAGCATTGATGTGATGCAATGAAGAGGGTATTTTAATTGTTTCTATTAGCATAAAGACGCAATTAATAATAATAGAGGTGCAAGAAGTAAAAGCCGATGAACCAATAACATTTTCAAGTAATTTTGTACTTGAGTTTGCTAGCTATCCAAATGTGTTTCCAAAACTATGACAAGTGATATATTTTATTTAAACAAAAATGTGAATTTTCTCACAAATCCACTAAGGTTTCAAACTTACTCTCTGGTGTTTAATGACGTACATATTGTAATTAATGTTTTAATTGAAAAAAACTAATAAGATGGTAAACTAAAAGAAATAATGTTAAGACTTTTAAAACTCTTGATGAACTATGGTATCTGTATTTTGGGAAAATAAATTTTTTCTCCTTTCTTGATCAGAGAGCAATTTATAAAGACACAAAATTATTGTTTTTCTTCACTAACAAGACTATTGTAGATAAGACTCTTAAAAGCAAAAGGCAAATTACACAAGAACTTGTCTTTATTTTATTCACATGGCCTTAATTTTAGGCACATAATGTGACACACGCTCATATATAGGTTCAACGTTTCCACACAAAAATGATATATAATACAATAAACGTTAAATGATAATTAATAAATTAACTAAGTAATAGTTGGCTTTGCTTTTATTATGAAACTATACCCTTTTGTGTTAACGAGAGAAAGCATTTTTTACAAGAAGAGTAGAAAAAAAAAATCTGAAAAACCAAAAACAATGAAATGTTGATTCAATGAAAAAATTGCTTTTGTGGAAGTTGTAGATGCAATGGTTTAGAATATTACAGCTCAAGTGGGGAAATCGAAACCTAAAACAAATTCTTTTTGGGCACATAGAGAATTTTTTTTCCGTTAAAAAAGAGCATCAGGGACAAATTTTAAAGATTGTTTGTGTGACCAAATTTTTGCCATGGATGCCACTGAATGAAAAGTTGATTCATTAGTAAATTTCTGGTGTTTGATGTTTAGTGTTTGTTGTCAATCACTAAACAATTCTATTCCTTAAGCAGAATACGAATATGAATCTGATTCGAATTGTGATGTTGTTCTGACCCAATACCCCCATCTGCTTTCATAATTAATTATACGCATGTTAAAGATGTGTTGACAGGTAATTGGATAAATACAAAGTCCCTCCATTTATTTTACTTATGATCTTTTGAAGAGAAATACCTAAGTTAAAGTTTATTGGAAACTATAAAAGTAAGAAACTATAACTTGGTTATAATTTGTTGTAAATTATAATATTAGAAAATTAACTCATTAAAATAAGTCATCATGTAACACTCTTTTATATTTTTCACTTTACCAATTCTAAATAATAAGGAATTTCATCACTATATATATATATATTTAAAAGCTAGTAAAATAATACTAGTTTTTATAATTTTTTTGTCTTTCTTCTTGCTATTAGTTGTAAGGTCACATCTTCCTCTAACAATTATGATTACAATAATCTCATAAGACTAACGCTTCAATAGGAAATGATGGAAAAAAACTTTCCATGTCTAGATCTTCTTCAATATTATTTTATTGAATCTCTTGTATGAATGATGAAGGATATCGGAAGCATGTAAGAAATGTAGATTTGAGTCACGGTTTGAAGAGGAGATGAAATATTATGAAATTGATTTTAAGTGATGTTATGTCAACACTTAGTTTTTAGAGTGAGGTTAGGAGAACACTATCAGGAGGAGTCTAGAAATTTGTCTAACAAGAAGACATCTCTAGAGAAAACTTTGACAAGTAGAAGTGTCTAAAAATTTTGACAACAATTTTTTACTCAATTCAAAGTTCAAAATACATGTACAATAAACTCCTGTTTATAGGAGAAAGAAACTTGCAAGACAAGCTTCTCAAACCCTAACCCTAACTTGAAGAGCAAGTTTCTTAAAACCTCTCAAATGAGAGTGTGATAAGTGTCATCTCCTTATTGACACAAATCCTTTTCATTAGGAGAATGACAAGTGGCAAATGCGTCACATGCTAATGTAAAAGGCGCCTAACCCTAGCTTGAACCTTATCTTGATAGGTTTTTAACCTAACTTGGTGCTCAAGCTAGGGTTTATGACCTAGTGGGTGCCCAAAATCCTCCTTAGGGTTAGATTTATTTTCCCTAAATTATTTGTGATCGGTCCAAATAAAATTTTACTCTACTTGGTCCAAAATACAAGGCTTAAAAATAATTTTTAAACTACTATGTACAATTTTTACAACGCTAAGAAGAAGAAAAGACTCTACAATCTCTTCATTAAGGCATCATCCTCTTCAAATCTCTTAGCCAATGGTTTTGAAGTTGGATGATTTCCATCATTCCCTCCCTCTTGAAAAAGATTTCTCCTTATCTGAATGATGCTCAATGACAACAACCTATGTTTATTTTGTTTAACTATTTTCCTCTAGGGTCAAATATTAATCTACAGTAAACATAAAAAAAAAATGTGTTAAGTTTTTTTTTTGAAAGAAAATTAAGACAAGTGTTTTTAATGAAAACAGTAAGGAAATAATGCCCTTTATTATTTTTATAAAAATTTTGATGAGAAAAAGTAGGGTTATTTTTAAAAATATTTTTATTCACGTTGTGTTATTTATTGCTTAAGTCAAGCAACAACATCACAAAGTGTCGTCTTTGAGATTTTTGTGAAAAAGTATTTGCATTACATAATTGGAAAGAAAAGTTCAAAGTATTGCAACCCCTTTAAGGATTCTTTCTCAACTCTGCTTGCATGAGGTATCATAAGAGACTCTTATTCTTTTCTAGTTTCTTCTTCTTCTTTCTTCTCATTGTCTCTCTTTTCTTTCTTCTCCTTATCTCTCTTTTCTTTCGTTTTTGTATTAGCTTGTAGTTTTTCTCTATATTCTTTTTCTCTTCTAATATATTCTTTTTCTCCATCTATAATTTTTCTTCCTATTTTTACAAGCTCATTCATTTCTTCTCTAATTTTTTTGTTTTTCTCATATGAAGGCAAACCAAATTTTCTTCTTATACATTCCTTCAATTCATGCCAATTCATTATTTTTATTTTTCTCTCAATTGAAACATCATATTGCCTTTGTTTCCACCAAGTCATGACATATTCTTGAAAACTTAAAGTAGCCATGGATACTTTTCTATATTCATCTACTTGGTGGTATTCAAATTTTTAATCAACCTTTATCTCTCATTCTAGATATGCCTCAAGATTTGTATTTCCACATAAAGGAGGGAGGTCTATTTATTTTAGGCTTTGTAGAATGAGGATGATTTCTAGGCTTATGATGATGTTTAAGGGGTGGTTGATTAGTATAGTAGGGATTACTACACACCCCTTCTTCTTTTTCGGAGTGAGGGTTCCTATAATGTTCTCTTATCCTATTTGTCCCTTCTCCAAGTCTACTCTTAGATTTTTCTTGATTTCTTACAATCTGAGCAATCTCTTATTTTTATTATTTCTTTATCTTTTTTCTCAACATTTTCTGTCAATCTCCTGACCTCATCTCTCAAATTTAATTCCTCCTTGAGATCCATAGTAATACCATGCACACTTGGGGAATTATTAAAATGACCACCCATCGTTGAATGAAAAATTAAATATTTTCACAAAGGTTTAATTTAACAAAGAGTAATAAAAAATTTCACAATTCATTTTCTTAGATGGTGAAGTTTCTAAAAGAAAAGATTTTGAAAGTTAACCAAGTAGACTCCTAGGAAAGACAGGTGGTTCACAAATGGAACACTTAAGTACCGAGTCTTTCCTAGCTAGAGTTTTCTTCATATCACTTTCACAAAATCTCTTAGTAAAAACTAAAAAAAGATTTTTGTCCAGTTGTGTGCAACAGAATTCTAAAGACCGTAGGAATGTCAACTATTAATTTCGATATGATTAAGGCCTAATTATCACGGAGACCTAAGAAAGGAGATAACAAAGTAAATTTGCAAGTACCTAAATGAAAACAAGTAAAACAAAAAATACATGAAAATTACAAATGAAAAATTAACACAATTTTGTGACAATTTGATTTCACAAAGAAAAAAATATTTGAGCTTTTGATATCTATCTATGGCTTGTCAAATCTTCCTTTCAAGTGTTTAGCACTATTCTTTTTGAACTTCTACTTGTTGGTTCTCTAAAGAGTGATCATCCTTAGTTTGATCTTTTTCTTCTTCAATATGTTATCTAGCAATGTTAGTCAACCTTTTCCAAATATCACAACTAAGAAGTAATTTCCATATCAAGAGGTCAATAAAATCTAAAATCAAGAAAAGCTCAAAATTAAGAAAGCTAAACTCAAGAGATTTAGAATTATGACAACTATACAGAGTAATTTGAAAGACTCAAAATAAAGAAATTAAGGCTACAAAAATAGTAGGCACACAAATGAATTCCTAGGAATGGTTCTAAAATGGATTACACAAATTAAAATCAAAGAACTAAGAATGAAATGTTTGATTCCAAAACTCCATATGTTACAAAAGTGGCCACCGAGATAGCTGACCCAATAGGCAGAAGACTCAACCACTGTGGATGAAGGACACTGTGACTTAATGGGATATGTTTGTAATAGAGACTTAGGGCCAAATTACTTGTATCAGCCCAAATAATCACTTATTTAGGTGATGAGAAACATAAATAAAGGCATGAAAAAAGTTACTTTTAACCTAGATAAAGTATTTAGAGCATTTTTTTTTTCTCTTAGTAGATAACAGTAGCAACAACCTATCATTGGTGCTTTCATGACGTCCTCAATACTGCCCAAACCCCTATCTAAAGACGTAGAAGAAATTCTCAATGCCATCCAATAACATATTTCAGCCATACAAGCACAAATGAAAACCACCGAAGCCAAGCAGACTAACATATTTTCGCCAGAAACGATTTGCTTTAATCTTCACTCACATCCTTAGTTGATCAGGCTTCTTTTCATCCACCTCTTAATTTTCCCTCACATATTTCAAAACAAGAACAATCACACACTCCACCCACCACTAGGCACCTTACAACCACCAAAACTACAACTAGCTTTTTTTTAAGGAACAAACCCTTTGGACTGGTTATTCCAAGATGAACAATATTTTACATTATACCAAATTCCCCAATACCAAAGATTATCCATGGCTCCCTTTCACATGAAAGGGGATCCCTTAGCTGGTTTAAGTGGATGCATTAAAACAACCTTCTCATTAATTGACCCTCTTCTACTTGTGCCTTAAAACTGCGTTTTGGCCATTCTTCCTATACCAACCACCAAGTTGAACTATTCAAATTGCAACAACATTCTTTGGTTTCAAAATATCAAGCAGCCTTTGAAAAAATATGTAACCGTGTTAGGATTTTTGTCTTTAGAAACCATTTTAAAGTGCTTCACCTCAAGCCTCCATCTCGATATTTGAAGGGAACTATCTATACTAAATTCCTATTCCATTTCCCAGGATATTGGCCATGGAAAGCTCATTAAGGACAAAATCAAGGACTCCAAGCCCAAAACGTTTCGTTCACCCAATCTTACCAATTTTTAAAACCCCACCACCAATACCTTGCGCCACTTTTTCCCTCCTCCAACAACTACTAATACCTATACCAATATTAATCACCCTACCATACATCACAACCCACGCAACACTCGCGCCCCACCACTAACTCTTACCCTACCTATTAAATGCCTCACAATCACACAACTTCAAGAAATAATAGCTTTAGATTTATGCTATAAATGTGATGAGAAATTCTACCTTCAGATTTTTGTTGCACTTAGACAACACAAATTGCACCCTAGACTAACCATAGAACCAACACATACTGATGATTTGATCCATTTCCACCTCTCACCACACACCTTCAAATGCAATCTTTCACCACAAACCCTAAAATTCACAAGTCTCATCCAAAACCTCCTAGTCACAGTACTAATAGCTTAAGGTAGCTTACATAACATCTTACAACCCCACATTGCCTACGACCTCCATCTATCCATTTCACCCAACCCCCTTTTTACAGTCATGGTAGGAAATGGAGCATTTATCACATGTCAAGGCATTTATTCCTCAGTTAATATCACTTTCCAAAACACTACTTTCACAATTCCTCTTTACTTCCTCCCAATTGAAGGAGCTAATGTTGTTTTAGACATTGATTTGTTGTTCACTCTAGGCTCCATTACAATTGTTTTCTCTATTCCCGACATAACCTTTAACCACCTAAATCAACATATCACTCTAAAAGCCACCACACCCACCACACAAACCCAAGCTACCTATCATCAGTTATGCCAACTCATTTCTACCAAAGCCATGGCATCACTCCATCTATTATCCATTGACACATCATCCCAATCCTCCCTTCCCTTATAAATTAGCTTACAAACACCATCCTCCCCTTTATACTATCTTCCCTTTTCAATAGAATTCATCCTACTCCAACATCAAACCATTTTTCATATTCCCCGAGGCTTACCACATCCCTACCCACACAACCACCACATACCTCTCCTCCCTAACACTTCCCCATCAATGTTAAACCATACCGCTACCATCATTAAAAAAACACCATCTCTAAACTCATTTACGAAAAGCTCCATTAAGGTATTATAAAACCCAACACCATCCCATTTCCCTCCCTTGTCCTCTTGATTAAAAAAGATGGTTCATGGTGTTTTTGGATAGACTATAAAGCCTTAAATTCATCCACAATTTGTGACCACTTTCCCATACCCACCAATGATGAATTGTTAGATGAATTAGACTCAACTATTGTTTTCACTAAGATTGACCTATACTCTGCCATCAAATTCACCTCATCCTAAAAGATACTCTCAAAATAGCTTTAAGAAAAATGGATGGACACTATGAATTCCCAGTGATGCCTTTCGGCTTAACAAAGGCAACATCAACTTTTCAAGCAGTTATGAATGGTCTCCTAAGACCCTACCTCAAACAATTTGTTATTGTTTTCTTTAATGATATTTTAGTGTACATTCCCACATTGCAGGACAACCTAACTCATTTAGAGCTTAGTTTGGATTTATTAGAAGAAACACAATTTCTTTGATAAGCTATCTAAATGCAGTTTTGCTACCACATAAGTTAGTTATTTGGGCCACCTAATTTCTTCTAATCGGTGTGGCACATGATCCACAAAAATCCAAGCAATCACAAATTGGCCGCAACCCCGTTCATTCACGGATTTAAGAGCTTTCGTTGGTCTTATTGTTTTTAGAGAAATTTTTTCACCACTTCCACTCTCGCGTGTTCGCTCACCGATTTATTACAACACAAATAGTTTACATAGACACTACCAACACAACATGCTTTAAAATATTACAAACACATGGAAAAAATACCTACACTATGCCTTCTAGACTTCCACCAACCCTTCATTGTGGAGACAGACGCCTATGATGTTATCGTAGGGGTCGTTCTCAGTCTAGCCAACCACCCCATCTCCTTCTTCGCAAAAAAAAAAAGTGTCCTTGCCTCCAAGCAACATCACCTTATGTCCGAGAAATATATGCATTTTTTACAAAAGCAATTAAGAAGTGGCGTCAATATTTATTAGACACTCATTTCATCATTTTCATAAACCAAAAAAGCATCAAAACCCTTTTATCCCAAACAATCCAAACCCTAGAACAACAAAAATGGACTATCAATTTACAAGGATATGACTTTAAGATAATTTACAAACCTGGAAAAACCAATCTTGTCTCTGATGCCCTCTGCCACCAAAAATTTGTGTCGAAGTCGTTATTTTTGGCCATCTCTTCACCATGCCCACCATCTTCTAAGAGCTCTAACAATTTTTCTCCACCTCTGACGACTTCCAAATAATTCATTAGTACACTCACAACCAGCCATCGACGTCACTGTTCCATACGTGTAAAGGACTTTTTTTTTTCATTCGCAGCTAAGTTTTTCTTCCCACGACCACTGTTTTCGCCAATAATTCCTCCACGAATGCCACTACCCTAACCACAGGTCACTCCGGTTTAAAACCCATGATGGCAAGAATAATAGTCTTCTTTTACTAGCCAGGATGGACCTGTGACATCAAAGCCTTTATTCAACATTGATGCACGTGCCAACGCAACAAGTACCTGCCCAAAAACCCCCACAGGTTAATCCAACCACTGCCAACACCAATCCAAGTTTGGGAAGACTTAACCATGAATTTCATTACACACTTACCTTCCTTTGTAGGGTACACAATCATTTGGGTATCCGTGACCGCCTCACAAAATATGCCCACTTCCTTGCATAAAGCATTGCACGAAAATTCTCAAGTGAAATTTGTTGCCTTCATCTCTCAAAGTCCATTATTACTGACTATTAATAGAGTCTCACACAACGTTATAGAATTCTCCATCCAACCCATCCACCAACCTTAATATCAACTACATCAACCCACAACTCCCAAGCCCGACCCAATTCAATCTCCCTACCCACTTTAAGGACAAAGTGTCTCCACAAACGAATATAAAATTCGCAAATATCTTGCTGACACATCAACTCAATTGTAAATTAAAGAAAATTGCATTGACCTGTATTAAACTAAATCTTAATTTTACCAATCAAAATATTACATCAAACAATACCGTCCTTTAAGAATACCACCTGTTTGACAAAATGCTTTTATCGTCGTCTCAGTGTTTGAATTAACAATTCTTGAGCATATCCGTCACCAACTTCCTTTTTTAACAACTTCAGAATTTGTGTTGTTATTTTCTTTGTTGGAAGTCGAACCAAATGTTTAAACCACTAGATGCAATCATTGATTGAAATCACAAAAAAATATTGCATTGACCAAGTACTTATCGAACTAAATCACTAGACCCACACACACAATATTAAGAGAAGAGAAAAGTTATTTGTAGTATACACATAAATTAACTTATAATAAAATCTTATAGTACAATGTAGGATGAGAAGCTAAACTACAACAAGTATCCTTTTAATGTTGTAAAAATACTAATATCTTTATTATAAAATAAACATGTTTGTTAAGAGTAAGATTTTTTTTTTCTCTAAATAAGTGAATCTTATTATGTACCTACATAAAATGAACACGAGAGACAACTAGTGTTGTTTTCTTATGTTCTTTGAAGGTATTGCACCATTCAAAATTCAACAGAAAGGCTTTGGAGCAAGAGTAAAAATATGTTAACAACGATAATTACTTGTTGTGTTGTGATTGCCGACTAGTGATTCTAGATGAACGATAATTACTTGTTGTGTTGTGATTGCCGACTAATGATTCTAGTAGATGGGAGGAAATTTAGAGAGAAGTAAAAAGATATCAATGACGGTGAAAAAGCAGAAGTTTTAACTACACAAACATAAACACGCGTTGCCGTGTGCCGCCACACTAATCCCTTATTCTAAGAACCAAACACATTCCCATTACAAAACACCCTTAACAAAAGCACTTTAGGAGCTTATCAAATTCTGCTTTTTCTACACTAAAATGGTTAGCAAAATTCAGCACGATAATCATGTTTTCAACCTAATCACTAAAGACGACAAATCACCGACCTTGTTACTTTTTTACTTTTATTATCATGAATAAATAATACATGTGTTTTTACTCCTGTTTTAAAAATTCAACCCCACTCCCCAGTTTAATTTGGTCCAACTGATAATCCATTCGATTACAGATCCAAAAGTTTTTCACAAAAATAATAAAAGACTGTCACACATGTCCAAAATTTGTGAAAGATCAGTGTAAAAACATGGATTTTAAGTGATCTTTTAAAAAAAAATTATATTTCTAATGTAGTTTGTTAAACAAATAGAGTATACACATTTAAAAATTTCATGTAAGTGTCAATTATTTTATCAATTTCTATTATTTCTATCTTAATATATATATATATATATGAATTTAGTCATTTACATTAGTTCAAAAAATTTTAATACCCCAATTTTCTATTAATTTATTACCTAAAATCTTATGAAATGTTTAAAGTATAAAATCAATTACTATCACTTTTGAATATGATTACATCAATAAACTTTGAACTAGTAAAAAAAGGAATAAAACTAAAAAG
>Ga0123341_1005191_pt1 | contig 11577 bp, 6 predicted proteins | sample Turbeapinknodule_FD_89959 | JGI IMG/M metagenome (GOLD analysis project Ga0123341, IMG submission 89959) | Root nodule microbial communities of legume samples collected from Mexico - Turtle bean Mexico pink nodule | ecosystem: Host-associated > Plants > Roots > Nodule | place: Mexico: Nepantla... | reverse complement strand
GGTTTAATTTGTGAAGTGTCTCGAAATTAAAGAGTCACGTGCCATGATTTAACATCAATTAAGACAAGAAAAACACACAAAAGGTGAAAAAAAGCAACATTGTACAATAATTTTCAACTTCTTATGTGAAGCTATATGTGGTTTTTTATTTTCTTTATAAGAAGGAACAATTTCTCATTCTTCCTTTGATTGAAAAAAAATGTCATTATTTTTCTTGGTGTCATATTAATGCAATTATCTTAAAAATGAAAGTGATGATATTTATGGAGCTATTTTGATTTTTTCACAAATACTTCGAAAAAAGTAAGGTGAAATAAACTCACTTTCTCCGTAAATTAAAATATTTTTTTGAATAATATAATATCATTTTACCTTCTTAATTTTTTTTAAAATGTATGTGGACAAAATTTCTCTATTTTTTTTACTTTTTTTTAAGAGATAACATGCACGTAAATTTATTCTGTTTTTATATTTTAGGATATATCTAAACTATATTTATTGTGTTTGATAAATATATATATCTAACTTTTTTTTATACCATTTCTTTAAAATATGTATATTTTTATTAAAAAAGTAAAATGAAATATCTTCATAATAAGTGTATCATCATTGAAGTTGTCAATTTGATTCATGACTTAGAGATCAATTTAATGTTTTTTTTTAAAGTAAGTCTCATCTTATTGATCTACTAAATAAGTGAGTAAAATACAACATAATTTGATCTCAATCTAACTTTATAAAGTTTGACTTGAACTTGACTCGATTTGATTCATCCTTACTTAGGTTAGGTCTAACCAACCTAACATGGGCTCACATAAACCTCAATCCCAATTGACTTGAGCTTAACTCAAATCAATGTCATCTTGAACAAAGCCTAACCAACCTAATTTTAACCTAACTCGACCCAACTTGATTTGGGTTTAGCCTGACCTAACCTTGTATGACTTGAGCCTAACTCAACCTAATATTTCCTGACTGAGGCCTAACTTGATCTTGGTCAAACTTGTTTAAGTTTAAGTTAAATTTGGGTTAACTTGGTCTAACCTTGATCCCGCTTAACTTGACTTAATCGAGTTGACCTAACCCAATCTAGGCTCACCCCCGGCTCGACTTAACATACACTTGACTCGACATTGCCGATGTGGGTTTAACCTAAATTAGGCATGTCTCACTATGACCTAACATGGTCTGATTTGGACTTGACCTAACCCGGGCATGAAGCAACTTGATCTGATTTGTGTCTAACTCAAATTAATACAACATACGCTTAACCAAACATGACCCAACTTAGACTCAACTAAACTTGGATTGACATGGAATTAATCCTACTTGAGCTCAACTTGACTTTTTTTGACATGATTTTGACTTGACTTAACTTAAACTTGGCCTAACACAATATTGTCCATTTTGACTTGTGCATGACTCAACTCGGCTCCACTTGAGCCCAAACTGACCTAACTTGATCGAAACTATACTCGCCTCAACCTAACTTGTCCTAACCTAGGTTTGACTTGATTATACACGGACAAAAAACTAAGAGTTGTTTATAAGCAAAAATCTAAAACATACGAACAAAAATAAATATCCCAAGTGTTTAAGTTTATAGTAGGTTGTTAGGATTGAAGTTAAATTGCAAAAATATTCAAGATTAAACAACATTTATGAAGAAATAGATGAGTTTTTTTTTTTTCTAAAAAAAACAATAACAATGCAAAAAGGAGAAATAGAATTTCAAGGAACAATCATGATTTAAGAGAAAAAAAAAAGAAAGGAGGAGACAACTTTCTTCTAGTCATAGTTTTTATTTTCATTTAATAAATATATATATGATATTTTTTTCCCACCAAAGATAATTTTAAGATACTTCATGTAAATGTTACATGCATTATCCATTTTTATAACTTCTACTTTTATAGTTTTCCTTTATTTTCATTAAAAAAAATAAAAAATATCATAATTCTAATGAAAGATGTAAGGCTATTTCTCCTTCCACAACATTAATAGTAACCTGCATCCAACAGTATACAGAAAATGTCTATTTTATCCTTAATCTTCCGGATATCTACATTCACAATACAAATAAAGTAGTTACATATATATAAATATAGAATTAAGATATATGTCTTCCGGATATGACTATCCTTAGTAAATAAATGTCTTTCCGATGCTAAGATCAAGAAGTTTTAATTTGAAAAAAATTATAAGAACAATGATTTTAAAAAAATATGGATACATATAACAATTAATTTGATGAAGGAAGAATTAGCCAAAAAAATGTAAACAAGTGAAAAATTCCCCCTCCCACACAAAGCAAATTAGGGTAGAAGAAAAAAGAATATCCAAATCATATAGGGGCAATATTGTAAGTGAAAGAAAAAGAAAGAGTGAGAGAGAGAAAAAGGAAAATATATATAATTCTATTATTATTTTTTGCTGTGGAATTTTCATTTTTTTTTATCGCATAGTGGTACGTTCCACCATCATCTTAACAGACATCTCGGAGGCAAAAACAACGCAACGGCAATCCCGACATGTACGGCGGCGCCTCCTCCAAGCTCGGCCGCGGCGCCCCCAACCGCCGCTCCTTCCCTCCTCCTCCGGCGCCTCACCGTTCATCCGCTCCCGGAGGCCGCCTCTCCCTCGGCGCCTCCTCCCGCAACGCCGCGAAGGAGGCGGCGGCGACGGCAGCGGTGGAGGAGACCTTCAGCCTGATCTCCGGCAGCAATTCGCTTGCATTCTCGATGATCATACGGCTCGCGCCCGACCTCGTGGAGGAGATCAGGCGCGTGGAGTCACAGGGCGGCACTGCGCGTATGAAGTTCGGCCCCAATCCTCACAATCCAAGCGGAAACGTAACGCTTCTCGCTCAACTTGTTTGGTTCTCAGCATTCGATTGGTCATTGCATCGAATCGAACGTTAAAGTGTTTGTTTATTCATTTTTGTGTTATGCTCATTTAAGTTTATTTGGACTAAAAAGACAAACAAACGTTATGAAGAATAGTGGAAATATAGACTAGGTTAGCGTCGTATTCACGGTTCAAAACAGAATTTGAATTTGAAATTATACGTCTATGCTTATTGTGAAATGTACGCTTACTGTGAAGTTGTGCGAAATTCATTCACGGAAATTGAATTTTTACTGATTTTAAATCTGTATTGATGTTACTTCATTTTGAACTGTGTTATAATGATAGTGCTACTTGGAAGTCGGAGGGTGTATTTGTGCCTAATTTGATTCAGTTTGCAATGATATATGCTAAATGACCGACTTTTAAACTTATCAATGTTGTTTCTATTCGAGAGTGAAATCAGGTTACTTTGCCACGAGGCTTGTCTTCTGTTTCTGTGCGTTTGGGATTTTGTTACGCAATTTCTGATTTGTTGTTTGGAATGGCTGTTTTATTTGTGCCAGATTATAGATGTTGGTGGGAAGGAGTTCAGGTTTACGTGGTCAAGGGAATTGGGGGACCTCTGTGATATTTATGAAGAGCGTAAGAGTGGCGAAGATGGTAATGGTTTGCTTGTTGAATCTGGGTGTGCCTGGCGCAAACTGAATGTGCAGCGTATCTTGGATGAGTCCACCAAAAATCATGTCAAAAGGCGGTCAGAGGAAGCTGATCGGAAAATGAAGTCTCGCAAGTATGTAGCCATAATTGGGGATATTCCTTAACTTTTATCTCGTGAACTTCATATTATGCACTCATCCTTTGAAAACCTTGTCTTTTCAGTGATCTTCCGTCTTTTTCCTTATTAATTTGTTATAGCTTGCATTTCGGATGCTTTTATAAGAAAATGCAGATGACACTTATGTTTAAAAAGAATAATATGTGTGTTCTATGGTATCTCTTGGAGCAATCTATTAAAGTATTTCCAAATTTGAAGGTATGCGATAAAAGTCAATTGATACATAGGTTTGGTTCCTCTAAAGTGAGCAATTCACTTTTGAATGTAAAGTAAGCAATATCAGTTATTGGTGGCAAATTAATGGTTGATGTTAGAGCCGATTCATGATAAATCATGTGTCACTAGAGGATCCAAGTCCAAATTTCAAACAACCACTAGGGTAATATCAAATCTGAGTTTTGAAGTTTTGATGTTTAGTTTTTTGTAAGTCTTATCTATGGTTGCTACAACTTTTATTTCTTTCAGAATTATATTACAAATTATTAACGAAAAGGAACTTGTGAGATGAGTTATGGGCTTTGATAGTAGATGCTTTTGAATTAGGGTTGAACTTAACTTGATCCTAAAATTTAGTTCATGAAGCAAGGATTCCTCAAGCCTTTATAAGGGGGTATAAGGTTGAGTTCGTGCTAAGAGTGGAAGGGAGGGAGGGATAGGTTGTAGGTTTCAGTCCTCCTTAACAAAAACTAACATATTAATAACTAACATTTGCTGATAAAATAACTCAAGCATTTATAAGCTCACAGTGTTGATAAATAGGCATTACAACAACGTTGTAGGGCTATTGCATTAGGCATTCCTTGGTTCCAAAATTGTGATTTTGTTTGCTATTGTGGCTGTCAGGGTTGTTGTGATTTTGGCATGCATACTGCATCCTCTTGTCATCACTAGCGTGTCTTCAGCCATTTGAAGAATTTTGACATGTAAAGAGTGGAGATTTATTGCATTGTGTGACAAGGTAGATTGCAGTAACAAAGCTGCAGGGCTAAGTAGATTTTTTTTTTAATTTTGCCTTGGTAAAGCTGTCGGGTTAGGTAGAACTTTAGACAGTTAAAGATTGCGCACTATCATATCTGTGATAGACTTGGATACCATCTTGAAATTTTGGGTTAGGTCTAACTTAACCACAAAACCAAGTGTGGTGAGGATTGTCCAAGCGTTCATCAGCTCTACATTATACTCATCTACAGTGGATTGAATTCACCAGCTCTACATTATACACATCTATAGTGGATTGAATTTGTATTATAGGCAAACAATAGATGTGAGCATAGGGGGAATAGATTCGGGTTCAGTTTGTTATTTACTACACAGTAGTTAACAGTCTTGCAGTGGGCAGTTAGGTGTAGCTTCTAAATAATTTGTTGAGTGGGAGCTTGAACCAAAGTAATAGGGGCGAGAGGGAGAGAGAGTAATATAATTCTAGGGGATTTGGAATGACTTTTGAGAGTCTTGAATCCCTGGATTTTAGAGAAGTTTCATCAATCTTCTTGAGTCTTGTTTCAGACCCAAGGATACGAGTTAATGTTAATCTGTCCATTTTTCTGACCTTCTGGTACTATTCAATTCTGTAACGTTACCATATACAATGACAATAACATTCTGCTAAAGCTTTATTTACTTGAAATTCGAGGAATAGTTATCTCATATTATTCCGTGATTCAAAATATTCAAGCTCTAATGTTCATATGTAGGCTAGCCCTAATAAATGAAAAGGCAGGAATTACGGTGGTACAATATATTCTAATAATTAGAAATACTTCTGGAATATGTACAGGAAAGATAAAATGTTCTATCCTAAATTAGAGCTACTTTCTCAACATTTTTTGTAAAAAAGTAAATGAACTGTTGTTGGCATAATACTCAGCCAAATGTAACAGAGGTTCTTGGTTCAGTATATACTCTATTTCTAATGTTAAACTTAATCAACTCATCTGTTTCTTTGCGTTTCTTTTCAAAATCAGTTGCTTATATATTTATTGTCATTCAATGAATTTTCTTCTTTTATTCCACACAGTGATTGTTTGTGGTGTATGACTCCTCTTCTCCCCTACTCCATTTTCTTCTTTTGGCCACTTCTTCATTTATTTTTGTTGTTTCCAACAGAGCCATTGTCTTAGAGCCTGGGAACCCGCCTATGAAAAGTCAGATAAAGGCATTAGCAGCTGTTGAGGGTAACTTTTCTTTTGTTTCTTGTATTTTACAGATTTATTTTTCCTGTAATATTTTCAGAGTGAAAATTTCAAATTGTTATTTTCTTATTTCATTGAGATGAGCAAGTAGAATATTTTTTTGATATTGAACATGATTTCCTGCTTATCACCTCTCTATTTTCTTCTGCCAAAGCTTTCCAATTTTACCGTCTTTAGTTTAATTTATATTTAACTATTTTGCTGAATAGCCTTGTACTTCCCTTGTCCAGCTACAACATGGAAAAATTACAGTAAGAAGAAAGAGGCTGCACTTAAAAAAAGGAAAGTGGAAACCATTCAAGGTATTGAAGTTTACATCAATCAATCAATCTCAAGATGGCATCGCTTACCAGCATTGAAACCCTTTTGATAAATTTCTGTTAGCTCATGTAATTCATCTGTAATGTCTGGAACTTTTTTTTATAGCTGGTGGACCCCCAAAATCTTCCCATAGATCTGGGTTGACTTCAACAAGTACAAGTACCAAGGGCAGACATTCCTCTCCTCAACCGTCTCCACCAGATCCTTTTGCTGCTTCTTCCTCTCCACTAGGAGTTGTAAATATGTCTAAGACCTCTGAGGATGCTGTGCCTGCACAGATGACAGGTAAACAAGATACTAATGTTGTCTCTGAGAAAGAAACTTCTACCAGGACAAACAAAGCTGTGAGGAACACACCAGGTGGCAAGGGGCCTCATGGGTCTAAACCAGCAGATTTGCAGGGCATGTTAATTTCTATTCTAAAGGATAAACCTAGTGGAATGACTTTGAAGGTGTTGTACAAGAGATCCAAAATATGATTCTTCGGCTCATTTTTAATTTCTCTAACTTGGATTCGTCTAATTTATCTTTCTAACTGCCTCCCCCCTTTGATTATAGGCTTTGGAGAAAGCCGTAGGAGACACACTTCCAAATTCCATAAAGAAAATTGAGCCAATTATAAAAAAGGTAAGTAGTGGGTTTTTTTTAGGGTATTGTTTTATGATACACTTGTTGTCTAATATTTCAGTTAATGTTGATGTTCAGATTGCAAAATATCAGGCTCCAGGAAGGTATATATTGAAACCAGAAGTGGATTTGGAAAGCTTAAATAAGCCTCAGATTGAAAGCGGAAGGTGCCCTTTATTTATTTTTCTTAAATAAGCTTAAATAAACCAGTACTACAAGTACCTCACTTTTATGGGCCCCTTCGTGCATTTAAGGTGTATATTTTTTTGTACAGTTCTCCTGATGACAATCACAGCCAGATACCTACTCGTGAAGAGTTTCATGACCAGACATCAGCCCCACAGGGAGAATCTGAAGAAAAAGTCCCAAATGTTGATATGGAGGAAATGGTTAATGTAAAATCCAAAGTAGAAGAAGATACAAACAATTTGGAAAAAATTGATGCCCAACATACTTCACCTGATATCCTTGGTGACAAAAAAGGTTCTGATTACAGTGAAGGCCAGGCAGGCAGCTCCAGTGATAGCGGAAGCGACAGTGACAGTGACAGTGACAGCAGCGATAGTGGCAGTGACAGTGGAAGCCACAGTAGGAGCAGAAGTAATGCGGGATCAGGGAGCGGGAGTAGTAGTGACAGTGAAAGTGATGCATCTTCTAGCAGCAAGGAGGGACTGGAGGGTTCTGATGAGGATGTAGATATTATGACTAGTGATGATGAGAAAGAGTCAAAGCAAAAAGCTGAAGTATCTGATCAAAGGATGCCCTTACCCATTCAAGGAAAATCTCCTGATGGAAGATCAATGCAGAACGAGGTTGATGAGAAACAGGATGGTAATGAATCTGATGCAATTGAAATTGAAAAGGACTTACCTGAGGAACGGGAAAATGAATTGGCTCTACCTCCAGCTACCATTCCAAATAGAGGTGGAAAATATGCAGAAGAGACGAGACCCGTTTCAATTGACTATCAACAGGTCCAGGAAGGCCAAAATTATACAGGAAGTTTGTTTGATGAAAAAGAAAGTGAAGTTAAAGATAGGTCTAGGCATGAACAGTCTGACAGCTCGGATAGGTTCTCTAAAGGTAAACATAAGAGGGTTTCTGATGTGAAGAGTGTAGATGAGAAACCAGAACGTGCAAAGAGGTTAAAAGCAGAATTGTCTCCTGGTATTGATGTGCAGACATTAAAAAATTCTCGGAACTTGTCTCCTTCTGAATTTACTGAAGACACTGGTAAGGGACCTAATGTACAAGTGTTGAACAGAGCTGATAGGCAAGCGAATTTAAGTGTTGGCTTACAAAAAGGACCCAATCGAGCATTTCCTGGAAAATCTAGTTCAGATTTTCCACAAAAGTCCTCATCTCAAACCCATTGGGAAAACCCTTCCTACTCCTGGGAAAAATCAGATAAACAAGGAGAAAGTGTAAGGCACAGCAAAAAACACTCAGCAAATGACTTCCCTGCACGAGAAGCTTCTTCCGTACAGAAAGATAAATCTCATAAAGATGCATCAAATGAAGATATCAGTGCCACTGAGAAAAAAGTTTCAAGGAATTCCAGGGATGGTAGTAATGGAAGTAAACAGCCTCTATTCATGGATTCTTATTACCAAGAACAAGGTGAAATGGTTGGTAAATCAAGAGAACACCGGCAAAGTACACAGTCACACTTGGGAATATCACCTAAGGAAAGCGACAGAATTGGTCTTGATCAATCCCCTGTAACTAATGGACGAGGTGTCTCTCTTCAAAGAGAGCTTTCGGACTTGGAGTTGGGAGAACTTCGTGAGTCCACTCCAGATGAAACTCATGTTGCAAAGCAATTTGAACGAAAAGGTTCTTTTAAACAGTTGGAAAACAAAACAAACAACACTTCAGAGGACAGGAATTCAGATATCACTAGAGTAAAACCATCATTGAAGGCAAATTCAGATTCAGGAAAACAGTCCTCAGCCTTTGTAAATTCTGGTTTACCCAGTAATTTGGACAACACATACAAAAAGAACTCAGATAATCATTTTGAGGATTCAACAAAATCTCGTTCAAGAGTTGTGCAGACTCATTCACAACATTTGAAAGCTGATAATGCAGAAGTTGGATCTCAAAACAAATTGTCAGAAATGAGTAGTAAATATAGAAATAATGAATCTGGGGTGAGCCGAGATACTGACTTGGAAGGTCGCAGTGAAAGTAATAGAGGAGTGCCTGCAAATGCATCTAAACAACAGGATGGCAAAGGGGGAATAGTTTTCTACCCAGTGAAAGAAAGTAAAAGGCAAACATCTAATTCAGTAGAAGAGATGGCTGATGGAGGAAAGGATTCTGGGTTTGCTGATAGAAATCATAGTGATCAAAAGAAGAGAGAATCATCTTCAGATGAAAATAGTTACTCTTTTTCAAAGTATGAAAAGGATGAGCCTGAATTGAAGGGCCCAATAAGGAGTTTTTCTCAGTAAGCAATTATTCTTAGGCTTTTCTAATTATACCTTAATCGTTGTTCCAGTGGTTCATGTTATGATAGGGTGCTCCTCTTGAGTTAAAGCACTTGATCTTTTTGGCGTCTGATACATTTTTTCCTATGCAATGCTAGATATAAAGAATATGTAGAGGAGTATCGTGACAAATATGATAGGTACACTTCCTTGCACAAGATTTTGGAGAGTTACAGGTAAATGCCCTTACAAATCAAGGTTCATTGCTTTTTCTCTTAGATGTGCAGTTTGATTACCTGTCCGATGTTCTGTTTAACATCTCTACCCACAATTTGTAGGGACGAGTTTCAGAAACTAGGTGATGATTTACAGCAAGCTAAAGGCAGAGATATGGATAGATATTATGACCTTGTGGAGCAGCTGAAGGAATCCTATGGACGTTGTGGACCGGTATGTTCTATTTTGCTTCATCCAATAAATGCAGCAGTATTTTGTATAATTGTACCATAAAGTGCAAATGCTGGACAAATAATGTTTTAATGTCTGCATTTAACAGTTTGTCAAAAAACTGACACGCTTAAGCTCCTTCTATCTAATCTCATCCATTTACCTCTTTTTGGATGATATAATCTTTGAAAATGTTTGTACTCTCTAAATCACACATACGATAATCTTGAAGGAATTTATGCTTATTGAAAGTTATTGTACACGAGAATCCTCTAGTTCACGTGGATGTCTTAAGCTGATTCGTCTTATTATATTAAATGGCAACCTGTATGTATAGCATTAACAGCAATGGTAATTGATTGCCAGTTTCCTAGTTCGACTTGATGCAATTTTGGTTAAGTTTAACATTAAACTAACTAGTGATTTATCTTTTCATGAAGAGTTTATGTTTGGGATATTGGAGTTGTTTTCCTCCTAGTGTTTCATGTGTTTACCTTATCTGTAAAGCTCTCCGTGTGTTTAGTACATCTTTTAAACTTGTGAGCATGATGAAATTGCAGAGACACAAGAGATTGAAGAAAATATTCGTTGTTCTTCATTTGGAATTGGAGGTAATTATTTACATTTTCTCTAACTTCAATTTAGAATTTTATTTTTACAGTAAATACACAATTTCATCTTTGAAAGTATCAACCTATATTGATTTAGTCCTGAAAGTTTGCATATATGTAGATACACTATTTAATTCTTGAATCTGTCAATTTCATGACAAATTAGATCTTCCAACTAGAAATTGACTAACTTTAGATTCTAAATTTTTGATGAAGTTGACAGGGATTAAATTAAATTAACAAAGAAGGATAAATTCATTTTGAAGTTAACTGATTCAGGGACTAAACTGTATTCACCTAAACTTAGGGAACAAATTAGCATACATTGTCGTTTTTGGAGACATAACTTCTTCTTCTTGTCTTCTCTCATAATTGCCTAGTTTCATTACTTCTTTGTACATGTTCCTAACGCTTCTTTGTTCACGCCTTTTGCAGAATATTAAACGAAGGATCACTGACTTTGCAAACTCGTATAATAAATGATGAAAGTGCAAGAGTAATATATTGATAAAATAGAAGGGTGTTTATGAAGGTTAAGAATTTTGATGTGCAGTTTAGATGAATTGTTGTGTAGGTTGGGTATGCACTATTTCTGGGTAGAGCCATATATATCTGTGTCTGTGTATAAATCAAATTTTGTCTATTTTGCTATTGCGTATAGGTCTGGCATATTTTTTTTTATTGCTAAGGTCCTTCCTTTTGTTTTCATGTCTCCATAAATGTATATTCTTTCATTTCGTTTAACAAATTAACCAGCTTCACTCTCAACAGTAGTCCTAGACAAATTTCAGAACGACTAAAAGGTTAGTTGCAAGTGTCCACTGAACTTTTTACATTATCAGATGTTAATTATATGTTAAAATTGGTCAAGTAAATGGGAACAATTTTTGTTAATATATGAATATTGATCTAGTTCTCTCATTTTTTATATATGTTTTTTTTAATAACACCTATTTTATGTGATTATAAATAATTATTGTTACTTGATGTGTCAGTTTAACTTAGCTGAATGTAAAGTTTCTTTCATGTTTAATATGAGAGTTTTTTATAAAAAAAATGGTAAAAAATAAATTGAATGTTATTTGATATTTTAATTATAAAATTATTACATGATTGTGATCAGTTTTGTTCCTTGGTTTGATATCTGTTCATCCCATGAAACATTCTCTTATTACTGCAGAGTTTTGTAAGTAAAACCTTCCCTTAAACTTGAATCCTTTTTTTTTTTTTTTTTTCATAAATTTCATTTTAACTTTTTTTTT
>Ga0123341_1005189_pt1 | contig 11581 bp, 8 predicted proteins | sample Turbeapinknodule_FD_89959 | JGI IMG/M metagenome (GOLD analysis project Ga0123341, IMG submission 89959) | Root nodule microbial communities of legume samples collected from Mexico - Turtle bean Mexico pink nodule | ecosystem: Host-associated > Plants > Roots > Nodule | place: Mexico: Nepantla... | reverse complement strand
ATCTTTTATACATTAATTAATGCATAAGTTTCTTTTAGTTTATGAATTTTTATTTTGAGATTTTTTAGAGATGTTTATTAGAAAACACTTTAATTATTTTAGAGTTTGATTTTTTTCATAATATAATAATTTCTGATGGATTTTATGATATTTTTAAATAATGCTCATCAAATACTCTTCCAAATATTTTTGAGGTGTCTCAACGCTCTACTTATAAGTTATATTAAAAATAATATTCCGTAACAATTTTTTTTGCATGCGTTTAGCAATTATCATTAGCATAACATTGGTAATTATGGTTGGAGTTTCATGCTGATGATAATATGATAATAATAAGCACACAACTCTTAATTATTTGCTTGACATTGTTGTGGTTGCTTATTGGACAATTTGCTAATCTGTAAGGCGTGTTACTTTCCTGACGAACTTAACAGATTCCAAGGGAGAGTCAACCACCAAAACCGGCTTCCACCAAGTTCCAAAGAAATACACAGAACAAAAATACTACCTCGAATTCTGCATCTCAAGAGTCAAATGTATCGCTTTTGGATATACTAAGGAAGTCTTCACATCATACAGAGCATAGCTTGCAGAATTCCAAAGTTCAACCAAATGCATCAATATTTGATGCATTCAAGTTAGTGAAGAAGCCAACCAAGGCGTAGGCGAGACTTTGATGGAAATATTGGTCATATTCGTATGCTTAAACCTTTAAACCTTTATCAATTATCATATAATTTATTTCAATTTCTGAAATAATTGAAAAAAGATAAATTCCTCATACGTGAAATAATAGTTAAGTAACCTTTTTTTCGTTCTGTAAAATTCTGTTTTGCTTTTATATTTGTCTAAAAAGAAATTCTGTTTCAATTTATTTGTTAACTTAGAAGTTTGAAGTAGTATCAATAATGTTTAATATTTTATTTAATTTAAATATTTGTTCCAGATGATAATTAATGGAGATAACACCAGATAGATTAAAATAAATTTAACTTGTAGGTTCCAGGAGTATTTTGTGTTATCTTTTCAAATGTATACTAGATAAAGAAACAATTTTCAATTTCTAACGTGCCAAATGTACCACAAGTGAAAAAAGTAGTAATTTTCCCAAAGTATTCAGGATTTCTTCCTTTTAGCATTAACATAAAAGTTGTTATCAGGTCATAAATTATCTTTGTTTTCATTAAATTAGTTTATGGATGTAGTGAAGTTATAATTTGTTCAATTATTTATCGGGAACAAGAAAGTATTAATCAAATTGATGGATAGTTTAAGAAGCCCAATATTGTTTTATTATTTGAAATGCCGTGAAGACGGTGCACCGTCGTTGCCTAAGCGCAAATTCCCAAACCAACATCTGGCTGGAGGTTGAAATGAAACGAAATGGACGTGGAAGGTTGAACTAAAGAGTAAGACTAAATTAACAATTTAGTTTTTAAAATAATATTATACTATTAATAGATGAAAGAATAATAAATGTGATAATAGATGTAATGAAAAAAGGAAAAAAAAAAGATAGAACAAAGTGAAAATATGAAGTAAGTGAAATGGAGATTTTTTCCATTAATAAACAAAAATGTGAAGTTAACCTGAAGTTGTTACTGCTCGCTATAAACATTGTTTCCCTTCCGATATCTGAATTTCCTACAAAGAGAAAGACATTGGCTACCCTCAAACAAAACGCGATCATTTCTCTCTTCTCCACTCACCGTTGCATCGGAACAGTCTCCACTGATCCGTCATGGACGACTCCGGTTCGTTCTCACTCTCCTTTCTCTTGCTTACGTACATAGCTCTTTTATTCTCTTTCACTCTCAATTCAGTTACTTCGTTTTGGGAATCCCTTTCATGTTTTCAGTTCGAATCTAACCACAAAACCTCGTTGTTTCACCTGTTGCGAGTTCTCGTTTCCCACGCTTCAATTTGGGGTGTAATCACACGGATTCGACGTTTCTGTGCGCTGTGCTTACACTTCCCGCGGCTTGTTTTTGCTTTCGTAATGGATTTTGTTTCTTATTTTGTTAGGGCTTTAGAGACCTAATCGATCTATGCCCGGTTGTTAAGTTGGTAGCTGTGTAAGATGAGGTTTGAGAGGGCTTGTTTATGGAGAATCTACATGATCTGCTAATCCTATTCGAAATCTAGCCGTGTAGCTGTGTTTGAAATTACTTTGTTAAAAAAATAACTTGAACCGAATTTGTGTGATGTAAGTGAGGAGCTGTGTGTGTGAATTCTGAGAGGTTTGAAAGGTTTGTTTATGTGCAACCTTGCTTTTATTATTTTTGTTTCTGTTTCCCCCTTTTTTGGTTTACTTCTCTACTTACTTTGATCTGGATTGTGAGTGACTGAAACTATGCAAAAAAAAATAATCTTATAGCTTGTTTGGAACTTTGATCACCTAACGCTAGCCATCTATTGTATATCTTGAATCAAAGGCTGCAGTTTGACTCACGTCTATACCCTTTGGATACACGCATTCAATGAGTTTCATAATGTATCTTTTATCAATTGGCTAGTTCCTGCACTTCAACTGGTTCAATGAAATAGTTATATAAAGAGTCTAAAAAATAGGTATATTTGATATTTTGTATTATTTTGACCTTTTTAGGAATGGATCTAGTGGATTATGGGACTGTTCTGTTTTTGAAAACAAAAAATTTGTGGAGTACATTGATCTTTAGTGAACCTGTGCTGAGGTGTTGCAATTTGACTGGTTAATGCATCTAGCAGGGAATTCTCAAGATGTGGTTGTGCCACCAGTTGAAGGTGTTGCAGGAGGTGGTACCGCTTATGGGTGGAATGATGGTGGCACACTTGGCTTGAATGTCAAGGGACCAGTTGACCCAACAGAAATTCCGACTAGGGACCTAGTGCATGTATGGTGCATGCCAAACACAGCAAATGTTGGACCTCAAGATATGGCCAGACATCTGGAGCCTGTTAGTATTTTTGTTGTATCTCATTGTGGTGGCAAATATTCCTATTCATCTTCTAGTAAAAGTCTTTGTGTTTTATTTTAATAATTCGTGTATACACAACTACATGTTTCTGGTTAGCATGACCTCGTGTTTGCCGTTTATGAATAGTAACTGCATTATAGTTATAGTTATTATTTCACATTTTGTCAAGGGTGTTATCCACTTGCAAATTGACTCTTCCCTCCATAGTTGCCCAATTACATGCTTGACTGACAGTACTTGATGCATGCCTCTAAATGGTTTGTATTATATTGATAATTAATGCACTGAGTTTGGCACGGCAGTTTTAAATTCTAAGAACTTGGGGTTATGATTATAATATTGCCAATCAGACACATGAGTTCACCAAAAAGTTCTTTACCCTAGATTGGTGGTTGGAGTTTTATGTATAAAAAAGTTGTAGAATCATATTGGAATTAAGAAATATTATAAATCCTGAAACATTTGCTATTTTGCTTGACATTAGAGTTTTTGCTTAATGTCAGATAAATCTACTGGCGGCTAGAAATGAGAGGGAGAGTGTGCAAATAGCTATCCGACCAAAGGTTTCATGGGCTGGTTCTATTGCTGCAGGGACTGTGCAGATTCAGTGCAATGACCTATGCTCCACATCTGGAGACAGGTTAGAGTTTTTCATATTGTATGGAACAAATACATGATTTACTTCCATTTTAAGCTGACATCAGTTTTGGCAGACTGATTGTTGGGCAGTCACTACTGTTGCGACGGGTGGTGCCCATTTTAGGTGTACCAGATGCTCTTGTTCCTGTTGAGCTTCCAGTCAGTCAAATAAACCTGTTTCCTGGGTACTTGTCTGATTTATGTTCTCTTGAGTTCTAGTGCTGTGTGCAAAAGTTGCTGGATGGTTGACTGGTTTTTCAGTTTTCACTGTTTTTGGCATTCTTTTGCTTCTTTAGGGAGACTACTGCTCTTTGGATATCTATTGATGTTCCTAGTTCTCAACCTCCAGGACAATATGAAGGAGAGATTGTCATTACTGCCATAAAAGCAGATGCAGAGTGAGCCCTTTTCTTTTCCTTCACTTCTGATTTTGTGTTACACATAATTTTGTAATTTCTGTTTATCAACTTTGTCAACTTTACCCACTGCACAGATCTCCTGCTCAAAGTTTAAGCAAGGTTGAGAAACATCAATTGTATAGGGACCTAAAGGGATGTCTTGATGTTATCGAGCCTATCGATGGGAAACCATTAGAAGAAGTGGTGGGTTTTTTTTATCACTGTTCCTCATTTTGATACTCTTGTTGACCTTGATGCTATTATGGGTTTTTTTATCTAAGCATATTGTGTTTAGGTTGAAAGGGTGAAATCTGCAACTACATCTTTAAGAAGGATTCTCGTGTCCCCATCATTTTCTGAATTCATTTCAGATAATGGACCAGTAGACATAATGGATGAGGATGCCATTTCAAATCTCTCCCTACGGGTGAAGTTAAATCTGACTGTTTGGGAATTTGTACTTCCTGAAACTCCCTCGCTCCCTGCTGTATTTGGTGTATCCTCTACCCATAAAAGGCCAAAGATTTAAATCCAGATGATTATATTTACCTTTTTGTAATGTTTGGGGTCATGTACACACACATGCACATTCTTATTTATAATGAGGAAATGTAGTAACAGAGAAAAAATTTAATAACTAATAATGAGGATTATTTACCAAGATATTTCCCCATTTAATATAATAAACTTATATTTCTTAGCAGTTTGTAGAGAACGTAACTGGCACTTATAGTGTCTCAGTTGTATCATTACGTCCTAGAAATTTTGACTAAGTTACTTAAAACAAACTCCATGACTGAATATTACCGCTTTTTTGTTAAATCAGTGCCTCCTCCTTCTATATATCAATTTTCATACACTGTTGCACTTTGGACCTATATCTTTGTGAAATTAGGAATTAGGAAAGTTTATCTGTTGCAAACTTGTTTTTTACCTTTATTACACCAGATATCTGATACTGTAATTGAGGATCGATTTGGTGTTCAACAAGGGACAGCTGAGTGGTATGAGGCATTGGATCAACATTTCAAATGGCTTCTTCAATATAGAATCAGCCCTTATTTTTGTAAATGGGCTGATGGTATGCGTGTTTTGACATACACATCTCCATGGCCAGGTATTTTTATGCGGCAATAAGTTTGACAGAATCAATTCCAAAAAGAGAATTAATATGGGATTGCTGAAACTTCCTCACTTCTTGCCATTGTAGCCGATCATCCAAAGTCAGATGAATATTTTTCAGATCCACGGTTGGCAGCATATGCTGTACCATATAAACAAGTAATCTCCGGGTATACAGTCAGTTGTTTCCGTTCGCTTCTATCAGGTATATTTGCAATGAAAACTGATGAGATTCAACCCATCTGTTGATGTGCCACAGTAATGATGCGGCGAAGGATTACTTGCAGAAACAAGTTGAGATATTGAGAACCAAGGCTCACTGGAGAAAAGCTTACTTTTACTTGTGGGATGAGGTATAGACATGTGTGTTATTGTTTTGCAATAATATAAAATGTTCTTCTCTAGGATGACATCTTAGTTTAGATAGACCTTTATTCTATCTCTGGATTGGATAGTGCTGTTTAAGAAAAATAAAAACAGGCAAGTGACTCTTTCTGTAGTTATTGGTTAATTATTTTCATGCTTTTCTGTCTAATAATTCTTTTTTATAGCTTCCTTATATTTTTACTGCCTCGTTAGTATAGCTATGTACCAGGTCCAGCATGCTATGACCCTGATCAGCTGTTTTTGTTTTCATAATTTTTCCAGCCACTGAACTTGGAACAATATGATTCCGTTCGCAATATGGCTAGTGAGATTCATGCTTATGCTCCAGATGCTCGTATTTTAACTACTTACTATTGTGGTATGTATTATATATCTTAAATTATCATAAGCTAATCTCTACAGTCTTATGTGGGGATTACATGATAATTTCTCTCCCTTAGGATGTATTTTTTTTATTGTTTCTCATCTTGGCAATGCGGCTTGGTTTATTTAACAAAATGAACTTCTCATAATTTTTTTTTATCAGCATGCACTTCTCATAATAACAGCAAATATTTTTACATGGCTGCATTTCTGTCAGTAATTATAATTTATTTCATGAATTAGTTAATTGTGTAGTTGGAGTTAGTATCATCCAGGTGCTCTCTACAGTTATTGGATCTATAAATAGTTTTGCCTGGGTAAATCTTTGGGTGTTCGTATATATTACTTAATTAAAAAACAAAACATATATTCTCATTTAGGGCGAATTTAATCTTGTTAGACTTTAGGTAGAATGGTATAAAGTGTTTACAGGCACATTCTTGGGGTTTAATATTTTACCTGTTGCTAAATCATATTGGTTGACAATTTCTGACTTTGTTCAGATAGTATTTGACAGTATCTGATAAAAGTATTGTGACTGTGACCTGGGAAAATAAATGACACAATCTGTATGTGTTTATTTATATGATTCCAATCAGAAATATGCTTTGTTGATTATTGCTTTTGCTGCATGTTTCTGATGACTGTGAAACATACTTCACAATTAATTCATATATTGTTTGACTCTGTTAATCCGCCTAGTTGGTTCATTTTAACTTCTACAGTTGAATTTTCTTTTTTCCTGTTGTAATTATCTTATAGTGTGATTACTGTTTTATGTAGGACCAAATGATGCACCTCTTGCATCTACTCCATTTGAGGCTTTTGTTAAAGTTCCAAGTTTTTTGCGTCCTCATAATCAAATTTATTGTACAAGGTATTGCTCTATTCTGACCTATGCCTATCCAGAGTTTAGTACACTATTTATTGTGTAACTTTGAGCTATTTACTATTTGCTTAACTTTGCTTATTTTTGACCAAGGGTATGTCAAAAGTAATATTGAAAGTTATCCTTTTCATTTCAGAGGTACTCTTGGCATTGGCATATACTTTGATGTACTGTTTTCATGTGTTTATGATTTTTTTCTGGATTTCCTATGTTGATTTCATTATTCGGTTTTTTACCTACTTTAGGGCATAAGGAGTTACATTTTTTAGGTCTTGTTCCTGTTTACATTGATCGCAGTTGTGTTTGATTTACACTATTTTTGCTTTCTGATGCATAATCCTTCTCATATAGTGAATTGGTATTGAACATGAGTGAACGACATTCTAGACACATTCTACATTTGTTTTCCAAAATTGGTATTGATATTTAGTACATTTTTCTGTCCTCACTTTCTGGAATAATTTCAAGTTGCGACCCGATGCTCATGAAATTTACTTATGTAGTGAGACTCTGTTTGTGGTGATGCAATTTTTGGAATTCCAATTGAATCAATTTTCAGGATCTTATATATAGTCAACTATGATGCACGGATACTATATGTATATTGGATACGATATATACCAAATACAGCAACATGTTTATCCTAAAAATAACAGGATAAGATATGTGCAAGATACCTGGATAAAAGTTCATAGAAGAAGATAATAAATGTATAACTGCAGTAGTGCAAATCAAAATTAAAGACACATTTCTTAGGCAATATTGAAATAAAAAATTATAAATCATGTCATCATATTACTTTCTGTTAGTTACATATAGGAATAACACTATCAGTCTATACTTTTTTAAAATGATTTATGAAGAGAACGATTTTTATCTTTGGTTTATGAAGAGACTATATTTCTTTGTTGCTGTATTACACACACTGATATGTTTCTTGTAGTTTAAAGGAATATAAATGCACTTAAAAAGTGTGGACACTTCATCAACACGAATGGGTAAAGTATCCAAAAGTATCAAAATTGGATATGTGAAACAAATAAAAGTATTAGTGTTTTTTATTGGTTTGGATACTTCATCTGTGTATATCGATGAAGTATAATAAAGTAATGGTAAATATAGATACATGAAGCAAATTGAGTTATCGGTGCTTCATGGATAGTTAATGGCATTAAAATGTTCTTTCATAATAAACAGATTGCTAATATTTGTTGAAGGACTTCATTGTGAAAATTGGTTGTCTTGTGGTTTGGGTGAGAGCTATTGTGCCCTCTGGGGACTGCTGACCACCTTCATATTTTGGAAGCCTTTGTTATGTGGATCAATTCATTTCTATATGCATTGTGAGTTAAACTTCAGTTAGGTTACTGAACTATAGTGTTATTTTTTGGATACCTTGACGGGTTTATTTCTCAGGTCTAATTTTTTGTGCCCTTGGAAGAAATCATTCTTGCCATGTTGAAAATAAGATAGGGAAGAAAGAAAAACAGAAGCCTTCTATCGTTAGGCATGCTAAGTAATTGAATATGTTTTTGCAGTGAATGGGTTCTGGGCAATCGGGAAGATCTGGTTAAGGATATTATTGCTGAATTACAACCAGAGAATGGTGAGGTAATATTATAATTTCATTGTTTTTCCAAAGTTGTTATTTGGTTTGTGCACTAAATATCTGCTGGGGTGGTTGATACTTACTGTGTACCGCATCAATGCTGGTAGTAGAACAAAATCTCGTAAACACAAGTAAGCACTCTTATTTGGTATATATTTTTCATAATAATGGCCGAGTCTACCTGTGTACTATGAGGCTCAGCTCTAAGTTCCTTATGTTTTTCCTCGTTGTCTGCCATGATCTGGATTTTGGAAACAGCGCTAGCATCAACTTTACGTTTTAGGATAGATTCTTATATTCTTGTTATTGTGACTTTGACCTGCTTCCAAGTCTATTTCCTTAAAATTTCAGTGTATTAATTGTTAAGACCAAGGCTCAGGTTGCATTATTTAAGGAGTCATTGTGCTTTGTTATGTATCACAGGATATAGCCCCTATACCTCTCACTCTCACCTGTGATCATTACATCTAGTATTCTCTCAAGTTAATTATGAATTTGTGATGTATAAATAATCATTAAAGATGTCGGGTACCTGTAGTGACCGGAAAAACGTTAAAATAAATTAACAAAATGGGAATTGTCACCGAAGTTTATTTATTACAGGAAAACATACAAAATATCGTTTCAAAACCTAGTCTTAGGAACCATACTTTGACTCCAGTAGTTTATCATGCATAGGAAAGTTACTAGCTTCTTAGGAAGGTAATTCTAAAATAATCATCTTTAATTAAATGTACAAAATGAAAATATCAACAATTTGAAACAAGTGAAAAAATATGAATATTCTTTTAACGAACTCTTATTCCTATATATATATATATATATATATATATATATATTCCCAAGGGCAATGAGGAAATCAAAGTTATATAATAACCATAAAGTAAGTGAATCCAAAAGGGACACTAACAACGACCTACATTATTATTTTAAATATTGAAAGTTATTCACGCTATCCAAAGAGAAAATACTGGTAGATCCCATGTAGTTATTTAAATTTTTGTACTTAATATGTATATGGAATCAAAGAATTTTGACATACTTAGTTTTTACTTTTTTAGTCATCATTTATAAAAACAAATAAAATTTGCTAAGTTTAATTAATTTAGATAAACCTTTAACCTGGACTTAAATCTGATCACATAGACAAGGATGGTATTAAAATAACAGGCTAGGTGGTAAGGCGTGGCAAATAGGCGAACGGGTGAGGTAGAAGAAAGAACGAGGGCAATAAAAAACAAAATTTGATTACGGATTATAGTATATATTTGATTGGGTTGTTATGTTGTGCACTTGTCTTTTTATTCTCAACATATCTCCTTTTTTATTCCACTTCAATTTCTGTTTTTGTACTGTTTCCCTCCTATCTCTCTTTTTCTGATCAATTCATTCTTATTTTAGTAATAATTCTAACTAAATAAGGAGAAATGGTGGTGGTTTTTGCTACAGGAGTGGTGGACTTATGTCTGTATGGGACCGTCAGATCCTCATCCAAATTGGCATCTTGGAATGCGAGGTACCCAACACCGTGCTGTTATGTGGCGTGTGTGGAAAGAGGGTGGCACAGGATTTTTGTACTGGGGGGCCAACTGCTATGAGAAGGCAACTGTAGCCAGTGCAGAGGTGACTGAATAGCTTTTTATGCTATCTTCTAAAATATGGAGCTGTTAGAACTTGTTATACTGCATTGATAATTTGACTATTTTTTGACAATCAAAATAATTTTTTGGATGCAGATAAAATTCAGGCATGGTCTCCCCCCTGGAGATGGAGTCCTATACTATCCTGGTGAGGTGTTCTCAATTTCTCATCAGCCAGTGGCTTCTCTTAGACTCGAGCGCATACTTAATGGTTTGCAGGTAAAACATTTTATCGTCTTTTCTTTGTAACTTTGTAAGTTATTGTTGTATTTTGAAGGAATGTCACAGCCTCCTTATTTAGTTGGTTTTCCCATCTCTGTTTCTTGCCTGAAGATCTGTATTCATGGCATGTTCTGGAATAAAGCTGCAAGTGTTTTTCTCTTCTGCATTCTGATCTGAGATTCCGGTTTCCTTGACTGTTATTTAGGACATCGAGTACCTTAGACTATATGCTTCAAGATACGGTAGGGATGAAAGTATTGCACTTCTGGAGAGGACGGGAGTGTACTTTGGTCCGGAGCGTTACACATTTGAGCACATGCCAATTGATGCAATGAGAGGGCAAATATTTAATGCCTGCCGTTCATGAATTGGGTAGTTATGGATGCTGCTTCACCGAATGGTTGAATGGTTGAGTGGTTCATTTGTCTATAGCTGGAAAGTTCAACCTTCAGATCTTAAATATCTAACTTTATAAGATGCGACAATTGGCATAGTGATCGAATGAGGTCCTTAAAATATCACACACACGTACTGTTCAATTTGAACTAGTAGATACAAATGTGCATATGAAACGAACTTAGATGAGAAAATCTGTTGTTCATATGTGCCTTTTGAGAGTAGATAGGATCATAATCTACTACGGTTAATGTTGCAATGTGAAGATAATATATGTATTTTGACTTACCTATTTTAACATGCTTGATAGACATTTTAAATTGTTACTGTAAACTAGTTGAACTAACAAGAGAAATGGCTATTAATATAATTATTATTAGATGAACATAGTCCATAGAATTCATCAATAATAGAGTACTAATATTGAAGGACAGGTATGTTAGCAATCTTTACCTGTATAGAGTTTGTCTATTTTTGTTTCTTCCAATGTATCTTTTAAAGTTGGTTGTGTTCATGTATTTTTGGAGGTGGGGCTGAAGAGGATAAAATTGATTGCCTTCCATTTAGATCTTTTATGCAGGGAGGCTATAAGGGCTAGAGACTAGGATGGATTTAGATAAGTTTTTTTTTTTATGTTCTTATTGTCAACATTTTCAATTATTAAAATTATTATATGTAGGATTTCTGTAAATGATGTCTTTTCTATGAAGTTATATCCTTAAGAACATGTGGTACTAGCATGACAGTGAAAAACGACTATGAATTGATTGTCTTTGTCGTCTTTTATGTTGAGCTAAAGATAATGAAAAAATTATATCATCTTTTTTATATTACTATTATCAAAATTTTCATTTTATGTAAGTGATGTGAGTATTTTTTTTCAATAATGAATAATTCTGATTAAATATCTATTATAAAATTTTAAAAATAATCATGAATATCATTTTGTTATATAT
>Ga0123341_1005186_pt1 | contig 11583 bp, 3 predicted proteins | sample Turbeapinknodule_FD_89959 | JGI IMG/M metagenome (GOLD analysis project Ga0123341, IMG submission 89959) | Root nodule microbial communities of legume samples collected from Mexico - Turtle bean Mexico pink nodule | ecosystem: Host-associated > Plants > Roots > Nodule | place: Mexico: Nepantla... | reverse complement strand
GTAGTTATTTTATTGGTGTGAGATGACATCCTACCCAAAATCATGAAGAGAATTTAAAAAAGAAGACACATGGATTTGAGAAACTAAGGAATTTCAAATTCTTTCTTTCTAATTGAAATTTAAAATTTTCTAATTTTAAATAATCTAATTATTCATAAAATTTTAGAATTTTAATTTATATTTAAATTCATTATTTTAATTTCTAAAAACTAAAGACTACTTTTATTGAGTGCAATCAAATAGGGGCCCTTCGATTCTCACCTCACTGCTGAAATGAAATTCTTACATTTATTATTAAAGAATGTAGCCTGTGTTCTTTGCAGTGAAAAGGTGTCCTACAGTGATGAGTTTTATTTTGTAGGTTGCTCGAGGTGACAAGGCTGGTGGTGAAGCAATTCCTATGCTTTTGAGATTTCCTCGCTTGGCTGATCCTTGGGGTGGCTATGATATGATTGGATTTGGAGATATTCTCTTTCCTGGTTTGCTTGTTTCCTTTTCTCGTAGGTATTGAATTCCTTATTTAGTCAAAAACTTTAACAAGTGAAGATTTATAAACTTCTTTTCCATACCGACCTTACTTTTTAATGTACATTATACAAGAAGCCTTGTTTTCAACGTATGTTATGTATGGCTTTGGATTGTCTCAGATTCGACAAAGATCTTAAGAAGGGGGTCGTGAGCGGATATTTTCTTTGGTTGATGATTGGCTATGGCTTCGGTAAGTTAGTAGGTAATATGTTTGTGTTGAATGATTCTTCATAACTGTTGCTTAGTTGATTTTCCTGGTATCATAGGAAGTGTGATTAAAAATTTCTCCTCCACATCACATGAGTTAGCTTAACATTTCCCATGTTGATTGGTCATTTTATTTAAACATTTATTTTAGATTTAGATTCAAAGGTATTAAAGTATAGAGTATGTTTGGTGTGTTCAGGGCTGTTCTTCACATATCTGGGGCTATACATGATGAACGGTCATGGACAACCTGCACTCCTCTACCTTGTTCCGTGCACACTAGGTAAGTAATTTTGTGGTTCTCATGATTTAGGTAGCTTTTGTGATGCCAAATTGTTTATATATATGAACAGGAGTGATTCTTGTATTGGGAAGCAAAAGAGGTGAGCTAAAGACCCTTTGGAATTATGAACCAGAGTCGTCTTCCTCCTCGTCCTCGCCCTCCTCCAAACCCCCTCCCCAAGTTTAGAACACACTCCATTGTAGCAACTGGGAACTGCTCACTGATTCATACACACACACACTCACTCTCTCTTGTATGCAGATGCAGTTGGGTTGGGTTAGGAGAGGTTCCAGGTGCACACACACTTCATTCCTTCCTCCATCTCTTCCATAACTATAACTATCTATTCTATTTTTTTATTCTTCCTTCTTTCTGCTCTTGCAAAATCATTCTACATTCTAGATACTCTGTGGCTTTACACTATACTGTTATTAATTAATTTTTTTTTAATCAAATATACTCTTATATTAAAATATAGACACTACAAACTATTTTTAAAAAGTGTATTTCGCCTATTTAATGTGTACATATTTGAAATACAACAAATATTATCGATGAGAACTTACGTAATTCGGCATCAATGTTAATCATATTAATATTAAAAAATATTATATTTTTGTGTGCATAAGTTGAGAGAGAAGATACATATAAGAAAGATGAATAAATTAAAAGGTGTGATGAATACAATGATAAAGTTTTAGGAATAAAAGTTAACTTACCTTTGAATAAGATTTATTAATACTATTGGATTACAAATGGTAAGAATTAGCTAAATACAACATTTTTCCTTAAATATAAACGATAAGTTTGTGATTATCTATAAAAATAATAATTTTAATTGTATAGGAATCCATGGTAAAAACAAATAAAAGTCGTGTCATTTTCTTTAATAAATTGAAATGTTTCTTGAATATATTAAAAATAATTAAAAACTCAACCGAAATTAGATATTGAAAAATATAGTAGAATTAGACTTGTTTTTAAAAATTAGATTTATTACTTTTTATGTAATATACTGTAAATGCAGTATATATTTTGATGACTAGCAAAAATTAAATGTAAAATATTCTGGGAGTAAGTACATATATATTAATTTTGGTTTATAAATAATTATGAAAAAATAATAATTCCATATTTATATTGAGATATTTTTTTAACCTGCAATTCCTGTCTGATTAGTTGAACAAAAAATTTCTGATGTTATATTAAAAATAGCCTAATTTAATCTCATAAAATTTACATACATTTATATATTATAATATGTTGTAATTTCGAGTGATATTTCCAACACGTTTAATTAATTAAATGATATTTAATTAAAGATTAAATGTGTGATTTAGTTAAGAAATGATAAAAGAAGAAAGTGATTTATTTATTAGAGGTAATGGTAAAGTTTTAGAAAAGGAAGAGAAGAAGGAGCTAACAGGGTGGAGTCTTGTCAAGTTTGCACTTGGCAGGGAGCTGAAGAGCGAGATCAGGATCGATTCCCAAGGAAGGCAAGAGAGGCGAATTCTTGTAAGTGCAGAGGCAGTCCATGTCTACTTTCCTAACCACCGAACAGCACTCATCCGAAGGTTCCGACGGCGATGGAGGCGTCACCGCCGGTTTGCACGTCATCAGATCCGTCAGCGACACACCGCACACATCCAGGGCGTCAGTGGCAGCCCCCATGAGCAGCACCTCCGTGACCAGGAGCGCCGCCACCACTATCGCATTCATCCTCATTATCATCTTCTTCTTCTGCGGATGGCTCTCCCCTTCCTACTCCCTGGTATTTATAGCAACAAGTTGATAATTGTGAATGAATCCATTGTTATGAAAATGAAACGGCTTCTCATCTTTAACTCACAAACTATCTTTTTCTCAGCATTATTTGCTGGAATTTAATGAATGCCTTTGGAATGTTGCTGACAAGCTTCTTTCATAACACCCTAACATTATAAAACTTTCAAATTTCCTTACACAGTTAAAATATAAAATCATTGTATAAATTTTTTGCATGGGCTCTAATTGGTGGGATTGGATGCACCTCAAACTATATATATTTTTATTCTAACACTTCTTTTAAGTATACAATAATTAAGTTATTGTAAATCAAAATAATGCATAAATATGATTATAGTGGAGATTTTATACTTACATTGCAACCATTTCAAGCATGGAGAGGAAAAAATGGTTAGAGGAAGTAAATGGAGATTGGTGGATGCGACAAGGTGGAGTAAAAACCATTTTGTAGAATAATTAATTTATCATTGTTATTATTGTTTTATATATTCTGTGGAGTCTAAGTTTAATTTATTAATAGTGATAATACGTTAACATCACAAATAGTAATCAACATACACTTCATAAATTAATAAAATAATATTTTATATTTATATTTGTTTCTATTATGCAACATTTTAATTAATTATTATTATTTTATTTTATTATCTTATTATTATAAATTATGTCTAAAAAATATCACTTACTTCAATTGATTACTCTACTAGTTTATCTAATACAATATATATTTTTATAATGTGTCATTACTTAATTATACATGGTTAAAATATTTTTTTTATACATTTTTTCATTTTTATATATGGCGTGAATATTTTGACATCAAATTTTTTAGACAATATCGTTATTCCAACCTTAAATTTTTTTAGACATGTGTTTCAATTTCAAATCTTTTAAGACAACATATCAATTTCTTTTAAGATATTTTCCATTTCCACAGTATTATAAGAACTCAAGTTTTTTTTTAAAATTTGAAATTTTATTACCATTTTACCTTTAAAAAACACTTTAAAATCTCAAGAAGAAAAAAAATATTCAAATTATTTTTAATTTCAACTCTTTATGTAAAACTATTATACTACAATAACAATAAGTATTATACAAAATAATGAAGTTGTTAGTATGATAATGTGTAACTGAACGAGAGGAAAATGTTTTTCTTAGAATGTTAATACATTTTGAGGGGAGATGTGTAGTTTGACTTAGAAGAAAAGAAGAAGAGATAATGATATGAAGTGATTGGCACTGAGAGGCAAACACAAAACACTGTTAACATTTAATTGATTCCCATTAACAAGTGGTATCATAATTCAATTTCCACAATGTTGATTCAACTTATCACACTTATCCACGTGAAATTGAACTTATCCAAAATTTTCATCAAAGAATGAATGTGTGGATGAAGTAAAAACTTGGTATCACTGCATTAATGTATCACAATAGTTTTGCTTATACTTTTCCACCACTGCTTTATTTATCCGTGCCCACTTTTTCTTCCTTTTCTCTTCTTCTCGTGAACACCAAATGCATGTTTGCAATTTTTCCACCCTTTCTTTTTTATCATCACTATCTTCTTTCTTTGTCCTTATCCAAATCCACCTAATTAATTCACACTTTCAAATATTGCTACCACTGTTTTGGACAAGGAATTTCAACTGGTCAATTTTGAGCACTCCAACTCAGATAAGGCTTCTTCATAAACATACCCACTTTAAGCTTTTTGGAAAAGAAAAATGGTGGTTTCCACCTCTTTAATTGCCATAATAAAGCTAAAAGCCTCAAATTGATCTCACACCTTTAAATTAATAGTTAGTCAAAAATAGCCAACCTCCCAGTGGTCAGGACTTCATTGCATCATCTTATTTTAAAGTCCTAATGTAATGTACTTTTCATATTTTAAATATATACCCTATTTAATAATATGAGACAATATAATCTTATTTCTTTATGCCATTTATTGGATTAGAAAGTCTTCAAAGCCAAAAAATATAAAAACAATTATTTGTTTCACATTTTTTTTTTATAACTTCGTTATAAAATTATTTGAGCTTAACCTAGAAGGGTTGAGTATAAAGTAGATATGATGTGTGATAATTCTAAAATTTAAATTATTTATTGGTGTTAGAGATTTCATATCGACTAGAGATAAAAATATTTCATAATATATAAGTGAGTGTAAAATTTCATCTTATAAGTTGGTTTTACAAGATTAAATTAGACTTAAAGTCAAATTCTTAATATGATATCTGAGTCATTTAAAGTCTATCATAATAAGAGTTGGTTGAACTTATCTCGGACCACTTATAAATACATAGTCTCACGCATGAGTTAGTAGGTTTTGGTGTGGATGTGACGAAATGTATTGAAGATATCATATTAACTAGAGATAAAGACATTATTATAAATGTCACTTTTTATTATGTTGAGTTAAAATTAGAGTTTACCTCTTAATAATAAGAATTGATGTATCAATTTTATTTTATTTTACATAAATATATATGATGAAATATAAATAATAGATGTGAAAACCAAATACATGCATGCTTGTACAATTGATGATTATGCACTTATGAGAGTGACGAGGATAGTTTGTGGGAGATAGTATTGAGTGTAATAATGAAGATGCAAAGACAATGCAGTTATAATAATGATCGATGAGAATTATAATATTGATTAATAGGTGGAGTATGTATTTTCTGGAAAAAAAATATTTTAATAGAAGAAAGGTACATAAAGAGGATAAAAATATTTGGTATTTATCTTATATTTGACACGTGCCAGATAATATTATGATAAAATATATTATGATGTTCAAAATAAAAATATTATTGTAGTTGGTTTTTAATAATAACAAAATTATACATGTACCAAAACTATTTTAAATAAAAGATATATAAGACGTAAAATGCCATATTAGTTTATTATTTTAATTATTAACACAATTTATCCATGTCTCGTCACATTGTTATTTAATGACAATAATTTTGTTAGTCAAAGTAATTCACAATGAATAAAATAATTTAAAGCAATAAATTATATCGAAAACTATAAATTAACTTCGTAAATTTTAACAATATTTAATTTTCTAACTTTCTTCAGAATATTAACATTGGTAATATATTTGTAACATTTTCGGAATCATGAAACACATTTATCAATATCAATGTCATTCACAACTTTTATTAATAGTATTAAAAAATAATGAAAAAAAGAAATTACTGTTTCGTATTATAATCCACTTTTAATACTTAATATTAATCTGCATTGTGTCTAACTAATACACAGAATAAAAATAACAAAAATAGTTTTAAAAACAAAATAATGATTTCATTATATAAACTCAACAAACTCAGGTTAAATGATTATGATACCATTAAAAAATAATTTTAGACATAATTCAATCTTATAAAATTAATGTATGGTATAAAATTTACACTCACTTATCTACTATATATTTTTACTAATATGTGTTTTGATTCATTTAATTAATGTTGTGTAAATTGTTATGAATTTTTTTTTCTATACTATTATTAAATTAAATGAAATTCACGATCACATATACTTCTAAAAATGAAACAAAATATGTATTTTTTAAAATAAAATAAAACTCATTTTGACATTAAGCATAGCAATCACTCTAAAATAATAAAAAAATGTAAGATATAACCTATCTAATGAAGAAAAATAATTTATTAAGATGTCACGGTGTGAGTAATTTTCTATCTAAAAATTGAAAATATTGATAAATAGATATAAAATTTCTTACCATATATATCATGTTAATTTTTAATTCAACTACCTCCTTAAATAAAAATTACATTGGCAAGTATAAATCAATTAAACAAACTTATCATATTTTGATGACATGGTAAACTTATAAATATTTAATTTTGAAGAACAATGTTTATCTTAATTATATTTGAAGAGAAAAATGAATTTATCATAAAAAAAAGTAAAAATAAAAATAAAAATAAAAATTGAGGATGTGAGTGTTTCTAGAAGCGCAGGCCAGACAAGGTCACACGTTTAAGGCTTTTAGGTGACAGACATGGCATCACATGTGAAACCATTCATCACATAATCTGCCACGTCACACCCTGACGTCATCCATTATCATCTTCACCCACTCATTTGTTTCTATAAACACCATCATTACCCAATTACCATTCCTTTTTATTTCAAACAACTTTTTTCCTCCTTTTCTAAACACTGCCACCAACCTTACTAGCGCGTGACTCACACTTCCATCAAACACAATGAAAACTATTTTTTCGTAAAAAAATAATCTTAATCCAATATTTACCATTTATGATTGGAAATGAAATTTTCGAATTAAATTTTGGAATTTTTTTGTGGAGATTTAACCAATTATTTTTTAAACTAATTAAGAGTGATTAAGAGAAAAATTAAAGGCAAGAACACAAATAAAAGTCATACATGTATAACTTCACAAAAAGTAAAGTGAATAGTTACGATCATTTCACACTTAATTTAAAAGACTTTAACATTTTTATTGAAATAACTTGATTAGTTTAAATTATTTGTCTTAATTTTTCTTTTTTATTTTAAATCTTTTTACATAATTTTTTTAATTTGATCTTTATATTTATTTCTTTTTATCGAAAATAAAAAAATAATAAATATGAACTATTTTAAAAATAATTCAATCTTTATATATGAAACTCAACCTTTAACTTTTGTCTTTCGTCTAAATTCAAGAAAAATTTACTTAAAACTTTCACTCGTACATTTAAAAAGGTACATCATGAGATCATTAATCATTCCAATAAAAATTAAATATAAACTAAAGAATCAGGACATCATAAGAGAAGTGAAAGAAAAATGCGCAAATAAAAATCTCCTTTGGTACTTATAAGAATCTCTGTTTTGCATGCAGAAAGGAGAAAATTGTGAAGCAGTGGGGTTGGGCTGGACCATTGACTCAATAGAATAGTAGGTCAACTTACCAACTTCATTCATTCTCACGTGTGGCAAAATAGTTGTTTCCTACTTTTCTTCTTCTTCTTCACACACAATATTCAACACAGTATAAAAAAAATCAGAACCTTTAAGCCCACCAAAATTCAATAAATCTAAAACAATTGTGTTTCTACAAAATATCTAAGAATTAACATACAATACACAATATGTTTATATAGAAAACATACCATCATTTCTTATTAGAAAATAAGTTAAAATTAATATAAATTAAGGTGAGATAAATCATATGAAAAATTAAATAATATTAATTTTTGTGAATATATTAACCATCACCTATTGCAAAGGATCAAGATCCTATAAATAAACATAACAAGAAAAAAAAAATTATGTATTATTATTGTAATATTTATTATATCTAATTGGAATTTTTTTTACAGATATATTCTCCATCCAAAATCGAAGGTTGAACACCAAATATAAGAAAAAAAAAAGTGGAAGTTTACGATTGAGAGAAATTAATTAGTGTCTTTCAATACAAATGCAGAAAATATTCGACATTTTGAAAATCTAAAATTGCAAACTACAATCACCGGTTTCTTATGTCACTTAAAATTTCAATGAATTCATGAAAAAAATAATGTGGAAAAATAATAATAATTTATATAATAAAAACTATAGTTTTGTATACTAAGATTATTCAAGTACTTATATCTTTAGATAAAAAATAGTTATCTAATATATTTTAAAATTTAAATACATCTTAAAAAATTAAACTGAAAAAAATAGGAAAGACTCTGGACAGTAGCAAAGTACTTCCTACTGTTGTTCAGCCCTCACTCTAAAATCTGATCTCAATCATGTATTAATTATAAATTTAACTTTAAAATAGTTAATTAAGATTTTAATTTTTAATTTTAGAAACTAATTTATTGACTAGTTCAGTCACTTATTTAATGACAATAAAACAATTTACAAACTGACTGGTGTCAATTTTTGAAAGCTTTTATATCGGACTTTGTATTTTTTATTAATTTCTAAAACAGTTTTTGTTTTATCAAAATTCAGTGCCGTAACCTATAAATATTCTAATGCTACAATGTAATAAGAAGTGTTTAAGTAGGAGATTATAGTATTATTTCGTAAGTGAAAAATAATATCATAATCTTTGTACATATATAAAGTAAATGAAATAAAACTAATATTATATACAATATTAGCAAAATGTAAAGTATAAAAAAAAAATTAATACTATAATCTTTAGAAAAAAATTACCTCGGTAATGATATAATAGTGTAATATCTAAAATATTAAAACTATTATAAACAAAAAAAGTACACATAATATTTTGTTATTCTGATAAAAAAATAAATTATTAAATAAAATTTAAAACCGTAGGACGTACACGTACCAAATCTAGTTGTATCAAATTCGATTTACACATTATTATATATTTTCTCTAAATTAAAAGGGAGGAGCAATTTTTTATAGTAAAATAATTGTGAACACAATTTCCACGGATTTTTTTTTTCTATTTTTTTTTTCTTATAAAATTGGTTATGATTGTACGTGAAGACAGGGACACCGTAGATTCCTTCCACATAGATAGAATCTTATGATTGATCAAAGCTTATTACCAAATATTTCGCCACATCTTCACACGTGTTACTGTAACAAAGCTATCATATTCATCTAGTGTTTGTCTTGGACACAAATTTAAAATAATTTATTTATATCTATTTTAACAAAAAACTAATAGATAATGTATTCATATAATAAGGTTGGAAACTTATAATGTAATTTTAGATATAGAATAGATTAGGTTGAAAATAAAACATTTAAATTACGTATGGTCACAATATTTCCAATGATACTGTACCTAATGTTAAAAGAAAAATATTTTTAAGCCAAATAAACATTTATCGCTGTATAAATCAACATAATTATCTTTAATAGTGTTTGTAAGAGATATTAATCCGTAAATATAAAGCATTTTTTTAAAAAAAATTGTATTGTTTTTTTAATCATGTTGTATTATACAGAATAAAGATGATTGGATATTCTACATCGATAAAATATTAAAATATTTTATATTTTTATAAGGGATGAAAATCTTACGTTTTAAATCGATTCTATGAAGTTGAGTTAATTTTAAAGTTCACTATTTTGAATTTATCTTAATAAATATTTGTTGGACTTATCTTAAAGAGCTATAGGATCATAGTGCTATAAAGAGATAATGTGTTCACTTCAACTAAAGATTAAGATAACTTTTTATAGATTTCACACTTTTAAATTTGTAGAATTTAAGGATATAAAAAGATATTTTATGAAAATCTAAAAAGTTGTTTTTATAAAACCTCCTATTATTATTATGTAAAGTAAAAGATGAGATCTTATATAAAATCTAATTTTTACTATATATGCTCATGCATATTTAATCTATCTCTAATATATTTTAGTATAGAAAAATATTAAATTAAATCCGGGTTTTGACTTGCTAGCCGTCAAGAGAGAAGATAAGATTAAATTAAAGTAAAAAAGAAATCTGAAAAAGCCACGTGGGCCCATCTCAGATCATAAAGAGATAAAATTTTTCTCTCACCTCACTTCGCAACGCCTATAAATACACCCTCACATGCCACACTCTCTTTCATTACCATAACAACAACACATTCACACTTTCTTCCACTGCTTCACTACTTCTCGCACACGCTAACCATGGCCGGCGGAGGTTTCACCAGCGGCGCCGCTGGCGGCGAATTCGAGGCCAAAATCACTCCCATCGTCATTATCTCCTGTATCATGGCCGCCACCGGTGGTCTTATGTTCGGTTACGACGTCGGTGTTTCAGGTAATCCTTCTTCTCACCGGTTCCTTCCTTTACAATTTATAAGCCTTTTTTATTATTTTTCACCAACTCATATCTTGTTTTCAACGTTCTTTTTTCTCACCTGTCAACAAGATCTCTTGATCATGGATTGGATCTTTTGCGTTTGGTTCTGATCTGAAATATCGTATTTTAAATGGATCTCACTGCATTTAATAATCTTAGATGACGATGGAATGAAAAACGTGTTTTAATAAAAAAAGAGTTTCGTTAGATAATGAACTATTTTACGTTTAATTATGATCTGGCTGACGAGGACGAAGGCGCTAATATAGGGATTTCTCATGAGTTTGCAAAAAATTGGTGAACCACCATGCTTAATCAGTCAAACGACACGAAAGGGCGTTTTTGAGATTTCACTTAACGGCGCTCGCCGAGGCCAATCTGTCCCGTGACTTTATCTGAAATTGTTGTGGATGTTTAATCAGGTGGTGTGACGTCTATGGCGCCATTCTTGAAGAAGTTTTTTCCGACGGTGTACAGAAAGACGGTGGAAGAGAAAGAATTGGACAGTAACTACTGCAAATATGACAACCAAGGATTGCAGCTTTTCACGTCGTCTCTGTATCTGGCTGGTTTGGTTGCAACGTTCTTCGCTTCCTACACAACGCGAAGGTTGGGAAGAAGATTAACTATGCTCATTGCTGGATTCTTCTTCCTCTGTGGTGTTGTGCTTAATGCCGCTGCTCAAGACCTTGCTATGCTCATTGTTGGTAGGATCCTTCTTGGTTGTGGAGTTGGCTTTGCTAATCAGGTTCTCTTCCTCATCTTTTCTTCATGCCAACTCATATATTCCTACTTCCTAATTAATGAGAGTCATTATATATTTAAAACCCTAATTTTTTTTTTGTCATTATTACAGATTCTAAAATTCTTAATATCTCTAGTAAGTAAAATAGTAATATGGTAATGAGTTTAGTAACAATTTAATATTTAGCATAAACTATATTATAAT
>Ga0123341_1005185_pt1 | contig 11585 bp, 8 predicted proteins | sample Turbeapinknodule_FD_89959 | JGI IMG/M metagenome (GOLD analysis project Ga0123341, IMG submission 89959) | Root nodule microbial communities of legume samples collected from Mexico - Turtle bean Mexico pink nodule | ecosystem: Host-associated > Plants > Roots > Nodule | place: Mexico: Nepantla... | reverse complement strand
CAAATACGGAATATTTAATTGTCAAAAATTATTTTTTATAATAGTTAGTTTAAAAAAAATAAAATTAGATTAAATTATTTGAAGGTTTAATATTTTAGTTTTTTTGCGTTGGGAGTAGAAATGATGAAAAAAAGTGAAAGAGTGAAGAAAACGTTGACATTGAGGGTGCCTGGCTGGCGCGGACGAATGAAACGATGCGTTTTTGCCATGTCACGTCATTCACCGTGTTCTTTGGGGGCATAGAAAGAAAGAGAGAAAGAAAAAGGAAACGGCTCATTCATTCATTCTCTCTCTCTCTCTCTCTGTTTCGTTTTGCTTTGTTTTGTTTTATGCTTTATTGTCTCTCTGCGTTGTTGTGTGCATAATCCAACCATAGAAACAATAATGCAAGCTCTGCAGAACGCCGGGATCCGCGTTTTTCGACGGCTCCATTCCAGCCTGTCTTAACCTCCTTCCCCTTTCTTCGCATCCGCCTTCTCATTCTTCTTCCAATCAACCACATTGCCATCTCATACCACGATTGCTTCCTCTCTCTCATTCTCTCCTATTTTACGATTTTCTTGCAATCCCATGGAGGATTAAAGCACTACGCGTCGGTGTGTCCTGTCGGAGAAATTAAGGTTCATCGGCGCGAACAATGTCTGGTCGGAGTGAACACCAAACGGTTCCCCTTTCGGTGCTGCTGAAGCGTGAGTTGGCCAACGAGAAAATTGAGAAGCCGGATGTTGTCATCGTGCACGGTCAAGCTAGTGAGAATAAGAAAGGAGAGGATTTCATGCTGTTGAAGACGGAATGCCAGAGGGTCGTCGGAGATGGGGTTTCTACGTATTCTGTTTTTGGGGTATGTTATGTTCCTTTCACATACCATCGCATTCTGCTTTTCTTTTTTCTTTTTTCTTTTTTCTTTTTTTAAAAAGTGGGTTTAATGAATGTTGTAGTTCGTATGTGATTGTGATGATGCATGAAGTCAAAGTGTGTGTGATGTCTTATTTTATGTATGAACACTGTCATGACATTATGATAGAGAAAAGCGATTGAGATGTGTCTGTGAGTACAACGCAAATTCAGCTTGTTGACTGCCTACTTCTTGTTGAGCTGCTTACAATTTAGAGCCAATTGTATCTTTACTTTTATTTATATTGATGTTTGGATCCATATCTCAGATGTGTTTTTTCCTCTTTAGTAAGAAACTGATAGTCATAGCTTTTACGTTTCAAACTGTGATTTGTTATTTTTCAATGGATTTTCAAACACGCTCTTAGATAGTCAAAACTCGACAGTGTTCTAGCAAATTGCCTATGTTATGATTTCTCTTTTATCGAGGAAGCCCATATTAATGACTTTAGTGTTCTTTGCCAAGGTTTTCCCCCCAGAAGCGATTTTCCAAGAGTTTTTCCCCAGAATTGATTTTTTAGCAATTGAATTGATTGTTCACCGGCTACTTCTTGATAGCTAGCTTTTGTTTGTGTATGTGAAAGCAACTAATTTTTATTTTTTTTTCTAATTGAGTTGCATTAGTTGAATGACAAGATTACATTGGCGGTTTTTTGGATGAATGCTGATGTTATACAAAATAAGCCATTTTTTTTCTCGTTGTATTTGCATTCTCTGATGTCGAGGTTTTACAGCTATTTGATGGACATAATGGATCTGCTGCCGCTATTTATACCAAGGAGAATCTCCTGAACAACGTTTTAAGTGCAATTCCTTCTGAGCTTAACAGAGATGAGTGGGTTTCAGCGTTGCCTAGGGCTTTGGTTGCAGGCTTTGTAAAAACTGATAAAGATTTTCAAGAAAAAGGTATAACTGGTTACTTCTATGTAGGGTTTGTTCTTGCTTCTATTAATTATTAGCCTATGAGGCAAATTCATGTCTGAAATCTTCACAGTAATAATGTAATATTGCCAAAGAGTAAGGCTGTATCTTCTATGCAATATCGTTCTACTTTTTAAAGAAATTATTGAGTGAAAAAGGTAAAATGTATTGAATGAAAAATTAAATGTATTCAATACTTTTTTCATCTAGTAAGCGGGGGGGAATTAATAGGAAAACATTGTAGGAGAGTTTAGTATTATTCGTTACATAAACAACTAGTCAATCAATATTCTCAATTGTTAAAAGCAAACAAAATTAAAGAATAAAAGTTAGAATTCATGCTGAACGTGTTGACTATATCAGGAAGCCCTCCTAATATTTTTCCAACCTTGAAAAATGTACTTGTATTTTGGTCAGCTTTAGCTTTAATTGTCTAATGCTTACTGAGAACAGTTTAATATTGTTTAACCATAAGGGCAGTTGAGTTAATGCAGCTATTTGTACATGAGAAATATTAGTAACACCCTCTTTTAAACACACTCTCTTCTATTGGTTGAATTTGTTGGAAATCACTCCTTTTTATATGTAGTGTTTGATTGGATTAAAGTTTGCAAAGTTCCCAAGTCTTGCTTCTAGAAAATTGATTTTCGCAAACAATTTTGATGTACAAACTTAGTTTCGAGGGTAATAAAACATGTCACGAAACATAGTTTACTTTCCAAACTAAGTATGGAACACCCCAAATGGAAAATGAAACATTGTCATAGTTATTGGAGAACATACATTTTCTAATGCAAGTTACCAAAACATTTTGTAACTGAGCTGTGATTGATAGGTTTTATACTTCTGAGTTACAAATTTTTGTTGTATTTTTCATAACTTTTATGTTGATTTAATATACACTATTATCTTTGCTTGTACAGCACACACATCAGGAACAACTGTAACCTTCATGATTATAGATGGGTGTGTTGTGACAGTTGCATCAGTTGGTGATTCCCGTTGCATACTTGAACCTTATGAAGGTGGGATTTATTACTTGTCAGCAGACCATAGACTAGATAGCAACGAAGAGGAGTAAGTTGTTACTGGAATGGTTTGTTGGAATAACTGTTGGAGTTGCTCCATTACATTGCAGCACAGCCTCACCCTTTCTTTTTTCTTTTAATCAGGAGGGTCCGCATCACTTCTAGTGGAGGTGAGGTTGGTCGTTTAAATACAGGTGGAGGCACAGAGGTATTTTTTTTCTTTTTAATTGCGATTGCTCTTTTATCTTACATGGAACTCGTTGCCTAAAAACATGAATACCTCTCACCATCCCCTTTTAGGAAAAAAATACCGCCAATGCTAAAATTGAAGCAGTGAGTGAGGCTGGTTGTCCAATGGGTTTGATGCCTCTGGCAATAGCAATATTACTCTTTTTGTATGTCGTGCTTGAACAGTTAAACTAGATACGCAGAGATTAAGAAATAAACTAGGTTTATACCATGGAGAGTTGAGAAGCAAGATAGTTAGTGCTAGTTATAAGATCATGACTTCAGTTAACAGTACCCATCACATGTCATTAAATTTTTTAATATTTTTGGGAAAAATGTTGTTTACATTATTGGTGTTATACTGATCATTTGTGATGATTTTTAAATGATCTTCCTTTGCAATTTACTAATTTTCTCTTTAGAAGAAACTTGCTTTTAAGTTGTACTATAACTGACTAGATTAATGATATTTGTAGGTTGGTCCTTTGAGATGTTGGCCTGGTGGTTTGTGTCTCTCCCGATCCATTGGTGATATGGATGTTGGTGAATTTATTGTCCCTGTACCACACGTAAAGCAAGTGAAGGTTGGCCATTTCTTTCCTTTGTTTTATGTTCATTAGTTGTTTCTCTCATGCTTCACTTCTTAATTTTACTTTAACGTATATAATTTTTTTGTCTTCTTAAGTTTAGTTATTTATTGTTCTCTATCTCAGCTTCGTAGGCAGAAATAGTGTTTTCATGGCATGATTTTCTTCCAATTTATAAACAGCATTTGAATTTTCATTTTCTCTCTCTTAAGATTATCTATTGCCTTTTAAAAGTCGAAATGTATTTTTCTTGCTGTCTTTCTGTAAATCCTTCTGTACTTTTTCTTCCCTTAAAGAGCTTAATTTTGCATTTTCCTCGCGTGTCTGTTTGTGCAGCTTTCTACTGCTGGAGGCAGGATCATTATCAGCAGTGATGGTGTCTGGGATGCTCTAACAGCAGAATTGGCCCTTGATTGCTGTCGTGGCATGTCAGCCGAGGCTGCAGCACCACATATTGTGAAAGTATGCACATCTTTTACAGAAGAAATTAAAAAATGTCTTATAAAATTGATCAGCAATTTCTACTAAAATATGTCTTATAATAAGAATCGGAGGGAATATTACTTATTTCTATTTCTTCCTTCAGGAAGCCGTGCAGGCAAAGGGACTTAGAGATGACACAACTTGCATTGTTATTGATGTATATCCGCAGGAGAAGCAACCTACTTCTGTTCCAACACAAAAGAAACCGGTAAAAGGAAGGCTTAAGTCCATTTTTCGCAAAAAGTCCTCTGAATCATCATCTTACGTTGACAAACAATACCAGGAGCCAGATATGGTACAGGAACTATACGAGGAAGGGTCTGCTATGCTTTCAGAGAGGTCTGGTTTCGTAACATGTTTTGTGAATGTTGGCATCTTGCTCTTTACTTATATCTCTCTTGACATGAGACATCCTTGTCCGAGATGCAGGTTGGAAACAAAATATCCGCTCTGCAACATGTTCAAGTTATTTATCTGCGCAGTGTGTCAGGTAGAGATTAAACCTGGGGAGGGTATTTCTATACACGTAGGTCTGTCTAACCCAGGAAGACTGCGTCCCTGGGATGGACCTTTCCTTTGCTCAAGTTGCCAGAAGAAGAGGGAAGCCATGGAAGGGAAGCGAGCATCAGGTAGGTATTTGTTTCGTTAATGCATCCCCGCTTTTATATCCATCGATGCCTTAAGTAATGCATGTACATAATTTAATTTTGTTCTTCGATGTTTTGCTTTCAGATAGACTCAGCAGCAGAAGTGACTAATGAATTATCATGTAATTTTGCATTTGAGAAACAAAGATTGTTCCTATAACGGGAAGCTCAAACTTCCAAGCAACAGTGACTTCTTTATTAGATTACAACGGAGGCTTCTCTAAATACGGATCTACTTTGGAAATCCACATGAAAAACAATATGGAGTTTTCTGTGTTGTTCTAGCCAGGAGACCAACATACAGTTGCAGATTGTTAGAAGAATTCTGACTTAAAAGAGAGGAGTATGAACCACCGCAGTCTTGTGTTAAAAGTGGGAATGTACAACAGGAAGTCGAGGTGATTCATTCTTTTATTCCTTTTATTCTCCCTAGATCCGTTCATCTGTATATAGGTCTTTGGAATCACGAAATCGACCTTTAATGGAAGTGGTCTTTATTGTATTGTGTTACAGAGAGAGGGTTTTCGGTTTCTTTTCTTGGGTATACAAGGGAGTTTATTTGGAATTCATATAGACCAGTTCCACTATAGAATAGATGTTTTTCAACTAAAAACAAAAGAAAAGATGTAGGTTAAGGTTTCTCAATGTTTTTTCTTGTAGCATTCAATTTTTATTATTTCTTTTACCATACATATATTATCCATTTTGGATTAGAAATGTTCTTCCTTCCCCGCTCCTTTATTTCAACCCATTTCATTGTTTTCAATATTTTATTTGGTAAAAACCACAAGTATCTTCCATACATTCTTGCCTAAGCCTAATGGAACAATTATGTATGACCCGTTCCAATATTCAATATTCAAATTCGATATTTTTGGTTAAGTTAGTACAACTTCAGTTAGTTGATCCATACACTTGACAGTAAAAAAATGTTTCTAAAAATATTTTTCATAAACATGTATAACTGATTCTTAAGAATATTATTTTGTAAATAAGTAGCAATTTATTTACTCTACAAACTTTTTTTTTTTACCTTTATAGGGTTTTTTAGTAACAATTAACTGTCAAATTATCAAACATTTTTTTATAATAAAGAATTAGAAATAAATTATTCCTACATATATAATGATTTTCTTCAATAATTTTATTCCTAGGAATTAACGTTGAGTAACCAATCCAAATTACAAAATTCAATTCATAATTATCCAAATCCATATTAGTTTTAATCCATTTAAATGGATTTATTTCAAATCCAAATCTATATTTTTGGATTTTAAATCCAATCCATTTAATTGGATAAGGATTAGATATAGATTGGATACATTTTTGGATTATCCAAATTGCATTTTAGGTTAGATTTTGACTTGACCCGATCCAGGTTGAGTCCAGACAATTCGGGCTCAGGTTGAGCAAAGTCGACCCAAGTCCACGCCAAATCGAGTTGGTATGGGCTAAAGTCGAGCCAAGTCATTTTGGGCCAAAGTCGAGTCGAGTCAACCCTGAGCCAAGTCGAGCTGAGTGGCCGATATTGAGTCGACCCGAGTCTTTTGGGTCCGATATTGAGTCCAATGGGCCCGGGCCGATATCCAGTCGACCGGGCCAGGGTTAATGTCGGGTCGAGGTCGAGCCGAGCGGGCCAAGGCCGATATTGAGTCGAGCGAGCCCGGGTCGATGTCGATCCGAGCAGGCACGGGCCAATATCAAGCCGAGCAGGTCCGGGTCGAGGTCGAGTCGAGCAGACCCAGGCTGATATCGAGCCGAGCGGGCCTGGGCCGATGTCGAGCCGAGCAGGCCCAGGCCAATATCGAGCCAAGCGGGCTTAGGCCGATGTCGAGTCGAGCGGGCCCGGGCCCATGTTGAGCAGAGTGGGCCTGAGCCCATGTTGAGCTGAATAGTCTCAGGCCCAAACCAAAGTCGAGCCGAGCAAGCCCGGGCCGATGTCGAGTCATTAGGGCCCGGGCTAATGTTGAGTCGAGCGAGCCCGGGATGATGTCGAGTCGAGCAGGTCTGGGCTGATGTCGAGCTGAGCGGGCCCCGACCAATGTAGAACTGAGTGGGCCCAACCGATGTCGAGTTGTTCGGGCCTGGACTGATTTCTAGCCGTTTAGGCCCGGGCCGATGTCGAGTCGAGCTGGCCTGGACCGATGTCGAGTCGAGCAGGCCCGGGCTTATGTCGAGCCAAACGAGCCTGAGCCAATGTGGAGCTGAACAGAACGATGTGGAGCTGAACGGGCCCGGGCCGATGTCGAGTCGAGCTGGCCCGGACCGATGTCGAGTCGAGTTGGTCCGGACCGATGTCGAGTCGAGCTGGCCTGGGCCGATGTCAAGTCGAGCGGGCCCGGACCGAAGTCGAGTCCAGTGGGTCCGGGCTAATGTCGAGCCAAGCGGGCCCCGACCGATGTGGATTTGAGCGGGTCTGGGTCGATTTCGAGTCGTCCAGGCCCAGGCCGATGTTTAGTCGAGCGAATCCAGGTCGATGTGCAGCCGAGTGGGCACAGGCTGATGTTGAGTCGTCTAGGCCCAGGCCGATGTCGAGTTGTTCAGGCCCAGACCGATTTCCAGTTGTCTGACCCAGGCCGATGTGGAGCTGAACGGGCCCGGGCCGATGTCGAGGTGAGCAAGCCCGGGTTGATGTCGAGCCGAACAGGCCCGGGCCAATGTGGAGCTAAGTGGGCCGATGTGGAGTTGAGCGGGGTCGGGTCGATTTCGAGTGGTCTTGGCCCGGGCTGATGTCGAGTCGAGCAGATCCAGATCCGATGTTGAGCCGAGTGGGTCTGAGCTGATGTCGAGTAGTTCGGGACCGGGCCGATGTGGAGTTGAACGGGCCGGGACGATGTCAAGTTGTTCGGGCCCGGACCAATTTCGAGTCGTCTGATCCAGGCCGATGTGGAGTTGAACGGGCCCGGGCTGATGTCGAGTCGAGCGGACCCCGGCCGATGTGGAGTTGAGCGGGGTCGGGTCGATTTTGAGTCGTCTGGGCCCAGGCCGATGTTGAGTGGTCCGGGCCCGGGCTGATGTCGAGTTGACCCAGACCGATGTCGAGCCGAGTGGGCCTGGGCTGATGTCGAGTAGTCCGGGACGGGGCCGATGTGGAGTTGAACGGGCCGGGACGATGTCAAGTTGTTTGGGCCCGGACCGATTTCGAGTCGTCTGAACCAGGCCGATGTGGAGTTGAACGAGCCCGGGCCGATGTGAAGCTGAGTGGGCCGGCCGATGTTGAGTCCTTCGGGCCTAGGCCGATGATGAGTCGTCCAGTCTGGGCTCATGTCGAGTCGTCCGGGCCTGGGCCGATGTCGAGTCGTCCGGGCCCGAGCTGATGTCGAGTCGTCTAGACTCGAACTGATGTCGAGCCGTCCGAGTCTGGGCCGATGTAGAGCCGAGTTGATCCGCGTCCAGGTTGAGTTGGCTTAGGCCCAGTTCTTGCCAAGTTAGTTTGTGTCCAATCAAATTGGATTAATGTAATTGACAAAGTAGATTTAATCTAATTAACAAAGTGGATTTAATCTAAATTTAATCCACTCTAAATGGATTTAAAAAAATCCAAATATAATTGATTTAGTTAAAATGGATTTAAATTTTAAATCTAATTTATTTATTTAGATTTAGCATTAACACCCCTACTTGGAATGATATTCCTTCTGAAAGTGGCATTTACACCATCCTCTCTTCCCTTTCGGCTTTGCCTCTCATGCACAGCTAATATTAAGCAATTGCAATGATTTATTAGAGCTTATATTTTCAGTGATCTTATCTGTATCGTCAATTATATGTAAATATCGTTAACTATAATGAGTGTGATACAATTGGGAAAGCTTTCTAATCCTTGCATATGAGGGCAAATTCTTCCTATCCCTAATATTTTTGGACCTGCACAATTTTAAAATTTCGAAAATATCTTTTATTTTGAAAATAAAAATTTAGAATTTGAAAATAATACATTTCAGAAAAAGAGATCTGAAAGAGTTTTTTTATATTTCAAAAATAAAAATCCAGAAACAAAAATCAAAAGTTCATTTCAAATAAAAAAAATTCAATAAAAAAAATAATACATTAAGAACATTTTTATTTTTTTCACTTGAATTGGGTGCAGGAAGCAATTGCCTCCATATCAATGACTAACTTTTCAGTTCCATATCAAGCTTTTATTTCCTGCATATCATCCTGCACTACTTCTTTTGTAAATGTTTTTTCTCATCCTTTTTTATAACTCATTTAACCTTCAAAATCTTAGCTGTGAGTTTTCGCTTTAGACATTAGATTTGAAAAAAAAGTATTACGAAGGTCAAAGTTTTGTAGGTGTCAAAGTTTATGTGTACTCAAATATTTGTAATTTTAAAAGTAGGTAAAAAAAAAATTCAAATTACAAAATTCAATCCATAATTATTCATATCCATATTAGTTTTAATCCATTTAAATGGATTTCTTTCAAATCTAAATCTATATTTTTGGATTTTAAATCCAATCCATTTAATTGGATATGAATTAAATATACATTTTTGGATTACCCAAAATACATTTTGGGATTGATTGTGACTTGGCCCGATCCAAGTTAAACCAATCAGGGAGTCAAGGGGCCCGGGCCGATGTCTAACCAAACAGTCCCGGGCCCATATCGAGCCGAGCAGGCCCGGACCGATTTCAAGCCGAGCGCGCCCGGGCTGTTGTCAAGCAGAGCATTCCCGAGTCGATGTCGAACCAAGCTGGCCCGGCCCGATGTCAAGCCGAGCTGGCCCGGGTCGATACCGAGCCGAGCAACCTAGGTTGATGTCGAGCCGATTAGGCCGATGTCAAGTCAATTGGGCCCGGGCCAATGTTGAGCTGAGCCGACCCGAGCCAATGTCGAGTCTCCCAGCCCCGTCTGATGTCGAGTCGAACGGGCCTGGGCCAATGTCGAGAGGAGCGGGCCTAGGTCTATGTCGAGTCGATTGGGCCCTGGCCAATGTCGAGCCGAGAGGACCCGAGCCGATGTCAAGCTGATCGGGTCATTGTCGAGTCGTATGGGCCCGAGCCCATGTTGAATTGTCAGGGCCGGGGCCCATGTCGAGTCGATTGGGGTCGGGCCGATGTCAAGCCGAGCCGAGCCGAGCCAATGTCGAGTCTCCCGAGCCTGGGCCGATGTCGAGTCTCCCGAGCCTGGGCCGATGTCGAGCTGAACGGGCCCGGGCCGATGTCAAGTGGAGCGGGCCCGGGACAATGTCAAGTCGAGCGGGCCCAAGCCGTTGTCGAGTCGTCCGGGCCTAGGCCATTGCCGAGTTGTCCGTACCTGGACTGATGTCAAGTCGTCTGGGTTCGGGCCGATGTCGAGTCGTTCGAACTCGAGCCGATGTCCAGTGGAGCGGGCCCGGGTTGATGTCGAGTCGATTGGGCCCTGGCTAATGTCGAGTGGAGCGGGCCCGGGTCGATGTTGAGTTGAACGGGCTCGGGCTGATGTCGAATCATTCAGACCCGGGCCATTTTTGAGTTGTCTGGGTCCGAGCCGATGTTGAGTCGTCCGGGCCCAAGTCGATGTCGAACTGAGTTGGTCCGCGTTCAAATTGGGTCGGCTTAGACCCGGTTCGAGCCAAGTTAGGCTGTGTCCATATCAAAATAGATTTAATGTAATTGACAAAGTGAATTTAATCTAATTAACAAAATGGATTGAATCTAAATTTAATCCACTTTAAATAGATTTAAAAAAGATCCATTTAAATTTGATCTAGTTAAAATGGATATAAATTTTAAATCCAATCCATTTATTTGGATTTGAATTTAGATTGGATTTTGAAAAATTCATTAACACCCTACCTATAATTATAACAGATTAAATTTTACCCATGCAAATTGAACTTTCAGATTATGTAAGCTCTTCCCTAATCTGAAATCTTAAAAAATGAATTTCGAATTTGACAATCACATTTTGGTTTACGATTATGTACATTCCGGATACAGGAGTACAACACATTTCTTCCTTCACAACGTACTTTATCTTGTATTTATAATTGTTTGTTGTTATTCATTTCATTCTTTAATTTTTCACTCTTTAAATTGATTTATTTATCTTACATTTCAAAGTTTTACTATTATTGCCCTTTTTAACATTAGTTTTTCGTTTTTGTAATACTTTATCTGAAAAAGCATTAGAAAAATATTTTAATTATATCGAAACATCATAATTACGAAATCAATTTCAGATATAATTACTCACCTCTCATTTATTTTCAGTATATTACTTTCTTATAACTAATAAATGAAATCTATGTTTTCAATGTTTAGGGTTTAGAAATCAATGAAATTCATGTTTTCATAGTCGCAAAGAATCAAACATGTTTCTTGAATATGATTCTTAGAAGGACATAGATACTTTTTACACTCTTCAAAATTTACACTCCGATCTGAAAATTATTTTATAATTTTTTTATTTAATAATTTAATTTTATATATTATGTTACTACTTTAATATTCTTTATTTTCTCTTATATCTACTTAAAAAATATATATAATAATAAATATTAAATAAAAAAATTAATAAAAGTAATTGTTAGATGGGAGTGTAAATTTTGAAAAGTCCACTACAAAAAAAAATCAGTATTATCTATAAATTTTTATCCACGGATCTGAGACCGTAGGTAAATTTAGTATTACCTACGAATAACATTAGCTACAGACATTACCCATAGATTCTGAATCCGTAAGTAAATTCAGCATTACCTATCAACTATTACCCACGGATTTTATTATCTACTAACTTTTTCTTATGGATCTCTATTACCTACCAACTATAATCATAATAATTATATACATAATATTAAAAATATTAT
>Ga0123341_1005184_pt1 | contig 11585 bp, 5 predicted proteins | sample Turbeapinknodule_FD_89959 | JGI IMG/M metagenome (GOLD analysis project Ga0123341, IMG submission 89959) | Root nodule microbial communities of legume samples collected from Mexico - Turtle bean Mexico pink nodule | ecosystem: Host-associated > Plants > Roots > Nodule | place: Mexico: Nepantla... | reverse complement strand
TTGTTTATAAGAGATTTTCGAAAACTTTTGAAGGTTTAATGAAACTCTGTGAAGAAATCCAGATAGCCAAGAACACAAACTATTTTAAAGTATAACACTGAAATAATCGGTTGTTTCTTTGAATCAATCGATTGTTTATACCAGTTAAAACTTAAACATCTTAAAAATAGAATTTAAAGAAGTTTAAAGAAAGAGAAATGCACCCAAGCAGTTTATATTGGTTCACTCTTACAACAAGAGCTACATCCAGTTCCCAGAAATCACTGTGTAATCCACTGAGCAATCAAACCAGATTACAAAACACCACACACCAAAGTAGTGACCTTGAACCCCTCAAGAAACACACTAGCTTTGGCAAACCACACCAAGAGTATTGATCTTGAACACCTCAAGAACACACAACACTCCTTAGCAATACAACAACAGGAATACAGAAGATTGAGAAAGGATTACACATGATCAAAGTTCAACTGCAAAGAATACAATTGCAATCCTATTCCACTCTCACTTGAAAATCCAAAGCTTGATGTGAATCTTGAAAACTTGAGATCAAATATGTCAAACTGAATTTCTTAAAACTATTTCTTACCATTCAGAAACATAGAACAAACTATTTATATTTTCCAAAGATTGGTCAAAACATTTAATGAAGGAGCGTATTCAGTTAGAAATCATTTAAGACTGATTCACTATTCAAAACTGAATTATGTTAGGATTTTCAAAGAAACAATCAGTTGAAACCACGAAACAATCGATTGATTTGGTTTGACAGTTAAGTCAACCAAGTCAAACAACTTTCAACCTTTTTCAAAACCTCTAAGAGCAAAACAACCGGTTGATTCGACAAAACAACAGGTTGTTTTTCACTTAGTTGGAAAAACATTTAATTTCAAAAAGGTTTCAATTCACATTAGTTTTAGATTCAACAAAAGAGTGGATCACACTTTATTCTACCCAAATCCCACCCACACACAACATCAACACCAGCCTTTCATCAAACACCTTGGATTTGGATTCTTCAAAGCTCTTGATCACTCTTGATCAACAATTACTGTAAAACAAAATCTCCTAAACTCATATATCTACTAAAAATGAATTCAAAAAAGGTTTTATGTCCAAACAAAGAAAAAGATTTGAATTTGCGTAATGACTCTATTTAACCCTGTTTTTCGTATATCTTTAAAATACATTCTTAAACATATTTGTTCAAATAAATCTTGTGAATGTAGTTTTTAGTATATTGAAAATATCTCCCAATCTTCTTTAAACAAAAACAATTTGAATAAATTGAAAATCTCAGTTACCATATTTTAGTATCATGTGTTATCTAGAATGAAACATTTCTAATCATGTTTTGATTTTCTTTTACTAACCCATATTGCAAATACTTTCGAGTTTTCTTAACTATATTTGAAGCAAAAGCAATTTGGAAAATTGAAAATCCAAGCTTTATGTTTTCAGCTTCTAGCACCAAAAAGAGGAAGATATTGTAATATCTAAACTTAGCTAATTCAAGTGCCCAAGGACATATATAAGGAGATTGAAGGTGAAAAACAAAGGTAAGGGAAGCCAAGAAACAAAAAGACATATTGGTGATCTCACTGAAAATATTGAGAGTCGTAATGAGAGTCTAATCTAGGCATTAAAACATTTAGTCTTTTGGGTTGAGTTTTAAATCATTGTAATTCTTCACTTTGTGAAATTATACCCGTGTGAGCTTTCTTTGTGTTCTCTTTGACGGTGTTTCTCTCTTTTCTAGAGAATTGTTAATCTCAGCGGGAAGTTAAAAGGGTGTAACCTGGATAAGTGATAATACTTGTTGTAACCTGAAGGTGTGAGCATACTTGCTATAAATAGTTGGTTAGTGGTAACTCTTAAATAGTTGCTTAAGGGGAATAGATGTAACCCAAGTTTGGAGGAAATAGGATAAATTCTAGTGCTTATCTCTTGTTGCTATTTTTTTAATTTTTTTTATTAATAGATGATATGTTAGACATTCCAACAAGAATGTTACGATCTACTAGAATATCTACTTATCTCATATGCTACGAAAAGAGCATAAGGCTCCATTTAACCCCCTTTTTAGAGCCAACTTCACCTACAGAGCTTTGAGAGAATCAATGGAAGATAGGTCCATCTCACCATATACTGATGCTGAAATGATAGGTTGACTTTAGGTGAGTACGATAAGAGTTGTGGTCTGGGAATAATTTTACCTAGGTCCCGTGGTGGGTGTCAAATGTTCTTACCGAGACTAAGCTAGAACTTTTCAAGGTGGATTGGGATAGGCTTTTAGAAAACTGACCTTTGGTTGAGTTAATTCTTCTTTAAAATGGTTATCAAGCTTTGTTGGTAAAACACTAAGTGGAGATCCACCTGCATAAAATTTCGAGCTTTGTTGATCAAACTCAACCTCCTTTACCTTGCTTTTGGCCTCCTTAACACCTTCTAGATTTTTCTTGAGTAGCCCCACCTCGGCTTCAAGACCCAAGATTTTGCTTGACCTCAAGTGATTTCCATCTGACTCAATGATAAGTGTCATAATTAAGTAATATTTCATAAAAAAAGATAAGCACTTATGGACTTTAATTGATAAAATAATTATAATTTAACCTCCAATTTCATAATTTTAACCTTTTTACATATTTTTGGATTATAAGATGAATATGAATATTCATATGAATGATTTATTCCCAAATTTGCGTTAATTTTAGGAATCTAGGTGAAAATGGAGGTAAAAAGGCTAAAGAAGAATGGACAAGTGAAAGACAAGATGAAAAGACAAATTTGGAACATTGAAAACTCGTCCAAACTCGTTCAAGCAAGATCACTCTAGAGGATCTCGTCTAAGACTCGCTTAAGCAAGTACACTTCAGTGAAGTTGATCTTTTTATCGTAAACTCTTGCTTAAGAAAGTAATATCTCGCTTAAGCGAGATGTCACTTATACCAAGCCCAATTAGATTAAATAGAAGGCATGAGGCATAATCTTAGAAATCATTGGGAGAATAGAGGGAGATAGAAAATCCCAGAGGAAGCAACCATGCTTGTAATGTCCAACATGAGTGGCTAATTCCTCCCTTTGAGATTAGGAGCAATCTGTTCAAACTCTTATGTATTAAGGTGATATTTATCTATAAATATTCAGTTCTTTATTGACGATTGGTATTATCATTTTAATCTCAAAGCTTGAACAATTCATGATTTTGATCCTTAGATTTGACTGGAAAGTGCTTCTAAGCATCTAATCTAAATGATAATGCTTAATATATTTTAATGCTAGGAATAGATTTGAAATTTTAATTTCTTTATAACATGTATTCTTAATGATAAGAAGTTTTTATAAATATGTGAGAAATCGATATTTAGGAGACTCTCTTAATAATTTTGTATGTGAGGAATCAATATGAATGAATTTTATATGTGCATCAATATCAATCAAGATGAAATATTATGTCTTATGAAAATACAAAACGAGTGAGAAGGATGAACCCCAATCCCAATTATCCCAATTGACTCATACAAATCATTTACTTTGCTTCATTTAATTTCTTGCAAATTCATGATACAAACGACCTTTCCAACAAACTTTTACACATTTTTTTACATTTAATTAATATTATACTTAGGATTTTAGAACTAATCCTTGTGAGATCTATATCCGTCCTTAGGGACAAATTATTACTTCTGACTCGGTACACTTACCGTAAAATAGTCACACTCGACCTTCTTTTTCAAAACCTTGACTTTTGTGCTCCAACTCTTGAATTTTGGCATTCATCTTGTCATCACACCTTTCCAGTATTGGATGATTTTCATGTTTATGACCAACATTATTTTAGAAAAATCAAGGCATCCTACTGGTCCGACCGATTTTAAAAGTTCGTCATCATATCAGACAAGGAAACCTCCACTACCTCCGACCCTAACTTGATTGGCTTTCATGTTTATATTCCATAAGGAATTGAAGTTTGGAGGTGTTGTAGATATATAATGTACTCAGGTCAAGGGGCCTTCCTTTTCTCGAATTGTCAACCAAGGCAAGGCAAGTCACCTATACTCGGGAAATAGTAGAGGTCAAGGTATATTAGGAGGAGTAACCTTAGTTTCTCCAGCTTGATTGCATAGGACTTTTTTTCCTTATGATGAGGCTAGTGGAGTTAGTTTTAGGGCAGAAACTAATGAAGTCTTGACTCCTCTTCCATATGACTCTTCTTCCTTTTTGATGGATTTTGAAAGTTAAAAAAGATGCCAAGATCCATTCAAATTCATCAATACTACTCGACACCATGTGTTCCATTCAAAGGAACATCTAGAGTCCAAGATCCATTCAAATTCATCAATACTACTCGACACCATGTGAGTTTATGATGATTCATAATCGTCTTCCACTAGAGTTGCCCCACCATATGTAAATGGTTCATCAAGCCTTTTACTAGATCTAAACGGTCTATCAAGGTTTTTAGCCTTCTTTTGTCTTTGAGGACAATACTTTCTTGTGTGTCCTTCCTTCTTACAGTGATAACACTTGTTGACATTCACTACTCTTCCTTAACGAGTCTTTGACTTTGATCACCATCTAACTATTCCAGTATCCCTAGTAGATTATCTCCCATTGCTAGAAGGTTATCTCCAGTATTGGAAGCCTTGACATCAAACTTCTCGTTCAACTCTTTTGAGCTTAGAGCAACCTCAACCTCATCAAGAGAGAGAGTCTTTCTTCATACAATAAGGCTTCCTTGAAATGCATGTGTCTTAAGTAAAGAACACAACAACAAGAATGATTGATCCTCATTATCAATCTAAACATCAATATTCTCAAAATCAATAATGAACTTGTTGAATTTATTCAGTTATTTGCTAACTTCCGTTTCACTACTAATCTTGTACCAATATAATGTTTGCTTCAAATATAGATAGTTCACTAGAGACTTAGCCATGTACAAGCTTTTAAAAATTGTCCATAGCCTCTTTGTAGTATTCTCCTTCAATACCTACCTTAACAACTTGTCCCCAAGACTCAAAATAATCACACCATATTAAGAAATGGACTCTAAGCCTCAACCTTATAAAATCGTTTATAAGGTGAGGTTTGCACCCGCTTAAATATTATGAAATTTCCTTATCTCTAGTTGATGGGAAATCTCCAATAACCACATCACACCGAGACCTACTAACTCGTGCGTGAGACTATATATTTATGGGTGGTCCAATAACAACCCAATAATGGGTGACCTGATAAGTCCAAAAACTCTTGCTAGGATAGACTCTAAACGGTGTTGATACCATATTAGAAAGTGAACTTTAAGCCTAACTAAACCTTATAAAATTAGCTTATAAGGTGAGGTTTGCACCCATTTATATAGTATGAAATGTCTTTATCTCTAGTCGATGTGGGATCTCCAACATGTCATGAGTCTTCTCCAACAATGCTTTCCTATCCTTCTCGGCCATGATTGCATGAAGCTTGAATCCACCTTCCAAAGATTTAAGGAGACTCTCTTAAACTAGAAAAACATGCATATTCAACTGTCACAACCTAAAATTATTAAAGCTACTAAATTTCTAAACCTCATACTTTGTGAAAGTCATGATGATTGAGTTTTCACTATCCATGTTCATTGCACAAGTTTGTAAAGGAACAACTCTCAAACTTGCTAGACGTTTACCAATATAAACAAGTAAAAAATGATAAAGAAGAACTCGCAAGAACAACAAGACGGTTAAACATGAAAAAATAACGAAGAAAACACACAAAGAAATTAACATGACTCAATTGAAGTATTAACAATAATCTACATCCACAATCATAAATTCATTGATAACAGACATTACAATTACATTTCAAGGTTTTTTTACATTGAAATCTCAACTCTAAGTTGGTTACAACAATTCATATATATATAAGTTCTATTTATATAGAAAATAACTTTCGTAAATTACGCTAAAACGGTTGGAAAAATACACGTAAACAATGCTTCATCATTTGACTTCGAAACGTCAAACCAATCAAACTATAATAACAAACAAAGGAAGTTGCAATAGATGTAGAGTACATGGTCTCGTATCCTCTAATGCTCTAAATGCAAACACAAGAAGAAAAAAAATATTTGGTTAAGACAAACAATCTTGTACCACCACCATATGTTCTTGACCTATTTTTGATAGTCTACTATATCATAGGTTATCTAGTATGCTCATATTAGAATTTTTAAAAAAAAATTGGAAACTATATTCACCTAAATTAAAAAAAAAAATACTCATTGGATATCATGAAGAGAACTAAATACAATGGAGTGTAAAATTTAGAAATTATAATTTGCGGGACATATTAAGATATATAATCATTTAAAAAAATCTTTATTTTCGGAAGTTGAAGTACTTGTGAAGAAGGAACCACATCTTCTATGCAAATTATTAATCTTTTATGCATACGAATACACAGCAATAATGTTTGAACAAGAACTGTCATCCGAACCCCCCACCACTAGATTGACCTTGTAAAAATTTACAATGCAAATTATTTAGCAGTAGATACCCACTCACTCCTCACCATATTAATTAAACAATATATTGAACATACAGAAACATAAATTAGGATAAATATCACTCAAAGTCACAGCCTGGTAGCAAAATCTGAATGGGTCAGTTGAATCAAAGAAGAAAACAAAGTGAGCAAAATGGAAAGCAAAGAAACCCCGGAAGCACTGCCTCTGTCCTGACTCAAAACAACTCAAATTCCCAGCAAACGCAACACCAAGTATGAGATCCAACAAACAATAAACATAGCACCACCAATTGGTGAGCCAGGAGTTGCTGAAGATGTATGAGAAGATGTGGCGGTGGTGGTGGAGGAGGTTGAAGTAGAAGGGGTGGTCGAGGTTGGAGTTGTAGAGGTGGTGGTGGAAGTAGTGGGTGTGTCTTTGGTGTTATCAGTGTCAGAGGGTGAGTCCTTAGCAGGTGAAGGTGCTGCAGCAGAATCAGAAACCTTTTTCGCCTTAACCTTAATAGTAAGCTTCATGCCACCCTGGCAATGACCAGGAGCAGCACATATGAAGTGATGAGTGCCGGCAGTCTTGAGGGTAATGATGGTGGCGCCGCTACTGTCTGTGCTCAGAGAATTTCCAGTAGTGCAGCTCTTGTAATCGCTTTCTGTAACTTCATCCACAGTGTGACCAGGCCCGTAATTGAAAACTGTCACACATAAGGGTTATACATTATTCTGCTTCTTTCCAATCATTTCTAACTCTTTAACATAAACTGTCACTCTTTGTATTGCTAGGTTTTAAGAAATGTATTCAATCTAGACTCAATAACCTTGTGTTAAATAACCTAATGTGTAAAAGAAATGAGATGGTGGTTTTGTAATTAGTATTGTGCATGAAACAAAAGGATATCTTACCAAGACTATCTCCAACTCTAAATTTCAATCCACTAGCCCACGTGCTGTAATCACCACCAATTGTCCAACCTGAGGTGTCTCCCACTGTGTGGGTAGCTGCAAGTGTTGGCATGGCCATGTTGAGTGCTAGAGAAACAATAAAAACTAATGAAACAGAAGAAGCCATCCAATGAGAGTGTGTGGAAAGAAGGTAATAAACTACAGAGGCTTCTCAGATGGTATGGTGTTGTAGAATGGTTTTGCTAGCTTTATATATAATTGTTTGTTAGGGTTGTTGGAGTTAAGCCAAGTTGGTCTAGGTTTGCATGAGGATGACTTGAGTTGCACTTCATACCCAATGACCAGAAAAGTGGGTCTGCTGTTCTTTCTCATGAAAAATGTGAGAGTTGTTGAACCATATTATTATGCAGAAATTCGATCACCTGACGCCAAAAGTTCACTTATAATTGTAATCGACAGATAATGATGGATTAACGATTATGAGGGATGGATTGAGAATGAAGAATAATCAACGGGAGATTGTACTGTAGGAAATAAAAAAAAGGAGTTAAAAGATCGATAGAAAATGATTAGATAAAAAATATTGTTAGAACCTAAAAATATGAACATCGTTGAATCATTACACAATATTCTAAGGATAATTCACTCATCTTATTGCTTAATGGAGGTGTAAAGTAAGGTTGTGTTAGTCCCTTCAAGATTTGTTGTCAACATCTCTGCATAGATCATAGACATCATGAACAAGAACATGGCTCGAAAATGAGTTTTTTGCTTAATGCCTACTCATTGTGGAGCAAAAACTGATAATCAAACTTCTAGAACATAATTTACCAGTTCTCTACGCCAAAAGGAATATTTTTCTTATTGATTTTTTAGAAAGGAATAACTTCATTCCAACAAAGAATAAGACACTCATATATGAGTTGCTGTGTGTCATATCTCAACACATTTTCCCTTGTCTCTTACACTCCAAGTTTAAAGAGTTTGTATTTTGTAAAATCGAATTCGGCTACCAACCTACGTAACCATTTTTTAGGGTAAAAAGTGTATGTGACAGCATTCACAATGTATAATTATTAATTTTGATTTTAATTTTAATATCTAATATTATCAAAGTAAATGCTTATATTAAATTTGACAATTGACATACTAATTAATACTTAAAACGTTTTTTATTAAATATTTTTATATTTAAAATATAATTATTTTCTCAAACACACTAGTGCGGAAAAGGTTAATAGCGGCGGTAATTTTAGCCTTAAAACGACGGCTTTATGACCGCTGTTTTTCAGTGTGTAGTTTATTCTCTTCAAGTAAAGAAGGTGGCTATTCAATCATCATGTGCGACTATTCATCCTCAGTGTTACATTCAGTCTAAAACGATGGTTATGGTAAAAAATGTCGTTTTATTCCCTTCAATTAATAACCTTTAAAAAACTACATTTATTCATGTTTTGAATGAGAAAAAACACGGTGTCCTAATTTAGCATACATGATGCCCTAATCTCAGCAACAGTGGTGGTGAAGAGCAGCGGCAGTGAACCACAGCTAGCAACGACGAAGAACCAATGGAGACACATAAAACAACCAATGAAGACAACAGTGGTGGAAGACAATGAAAACCTTCATAAACAATGGAGGACAGAAATGAATAAGAGAAACAAAAAAAGAATCAAATAAGAAATGGTGAGTGAATGAAAGAAAAATCAGGGAGAGAACAAAGCAAATAAGGAAGACAAAGCGTGAGAAGACAAAGAAAATACGAAACCGTTAGTGGCACACTCCGAATTAGAGTAATAAATGAGTGTAAAACAATGACTTTGAGGTAAATGTGTCGTTGTAGACCCGAGCGCTTGGTCTACAAAGGTAGCTATTAGTGATAGTCGTTATCTTAGAGCAAATTTCTCTAAGATAGTAGCTACCACTAGTAGCTGCCTTTGTAGACCAAATGTTTTAATCTAAAACAACGCTTTAATTCATAGTCGTCGTTTTAGACTTGTTTTAATTTAGAAAATGTCATCGTGTTTTGATGGACAACGTTTAACAATAGAAGCGTTGTGAATGTATTATCGTAAATAAACATTTTTGCATTCGTGACAATTACCATGCTTATATAGGTAATAATACCTCATCATAATAAAAGAGATCATTAGACTAAGCGGAAAAAAGTGGCGTCGTTTCCTGTGAGTTGGTGGTGATAAACCCCAAGACTCCTTTCTGCAACTCAAAAACAATTCAAAGAAGGCAAGAAACAAAACACAATAGCATAAACAATGAAGAATGAAAAGGGCGTGAAACCCTAGCAAAGAAGAAAGGGGAAGAGAAACTCGAACAGAGAGAGTGAACGAAGGCACAGATGCAGGAAAAAGAATTTTATTAAATCTAAATATTGTAAAGTAAAAGAAGTTATTTATATTACATGTGTAAAAAGAAAAAGGAAACTTAGACTAACTGTAGCCTAACATGGGCCTTATACAACCAGCAGCCCAAAGAGATAAAAAAAAAAGCTAAAATTTATCACATCATTTGTTTGACTATAAATTTTATTAATCAATCATGTTTAACTTAAAATAAGGTTTATAAACAATTTCGTATAAGACATGCAATTTTAATAGGGATAAATTTTAAATAAATAAAGAATGGAAATTTTATAAATAAATTATAGACGTACGTCAATCTTTATTTAATTAGAAACTTCACTCTTTCTACAATAGATGTATAGCCAGGATATTATTGTGGTGACAAAATACAATACAATTATGAGGAGGTAGAAATGTGATGATCTTGAATTGATGACATTCTTGATCCCAGTTAGTATTTATTTTTCTATTAAGAATTCAATCTCTTTCTTCTTCTATTGGGGGTGTTAATTGAGGGGAGATATTGTCGGAGAGTTTAATACCATAAGTCTCGTGGGGAAATTTTGGAAACATATAGAGAAGAATTTACTTATAGTTGCGTTATAACCACATAAAAGAGTTAATAATAAAATCTATATATAGGATATTGTTTAAGTATGTGAATTATGCAAGTGTTAGGTTGTTGATGTGGGAATACACATAGTGGAAAGTGATTATATATATGCATTCCCATGTAAATTTGTGAGTAATTGATAGTAAGAAGATGGTATAGAGATGTAATTGATAAATTGAGGGTGATTTGAATGTAGATTGTGTGTTGAAAATGACGTGCTGTTTATTTGTGGATGAAAATATATTCTATGAATTAATATCACTTAAGTGGTGGACTACTCCTCAAGTGATGTCTAACAGGTGAGTCTTCATTGTATGCACCACTCAATATCGACTAAGTGTCAAACATAGTATATAGTTCAAATGATGTTTTGAGATTGAGACAAGTCTTTCTCCTTAGAGTGAGTGACGCTTAAGTGACAAGAGATCATTAGATTTTGGAATATGTGAGACCATGTCATTACATGCCAACATTGAAGCGACAATGTGGTTGCTCCAACATTAATAGAGGGTAAAAATGGTGTTTCTAGATTTTGTTGGGTGACAAAAAAGTAACAATGTTCAAGTGTTGAAGTGATGCTCTAGTGATGATTGCTTAAGCATTAAATGAGTGTTTCAGCAAGAAAAAACACAATCGATTCTTCCATCTCAATTTTCTAAGGTTTCTCAAGCAATGAAGTCTTCCTCAATTTAGAGAAGCAAAGTCGTTCATATGAGAGGAAAACTCACTCAAGTGAGAAGAAAGTTCGCTTAAGTGATACATGCAATATATGCGATGATATGTACGGGGTGTGGATGGGTGTGTTCTGGATTTTTTCATTGTGGTGATGATATATTGGATGGTATTATGACTTCAATGATAGTAGAATTAAGCACATAACTCATCTGGAAAAAGAAATGTCTTGTGCTTCAATAATGATCTAATAATAAAGTGAGGTAATAAGAAGTTGAAATTTTTTATGCAAATATTTTATTTTATTTATTAAATGAAGCATAAATTACATAACAAAATATAAATAAAAAACTTATTAATGTAAAAAATGGTCTCAAAGTGAAAATATTTTATTTTCGGAGGAACTAGCAAAGTGATCTTAAAATATCTTTAGTTGAACCTCTTATTTTGAAATCTTGCATTATATTTTATGGTAAATCTTACTTTGAGATTATAAAGTATCTTTTTATAGGTTTCTTATAAGACTAAGACTTCAAAAT
>Ga0123341_1005182_pt1 | contig 11588 bp, 7 predicted proteins | sample Turbeapinknodule_FD_89959 | JGI IMG/M metagenome (GOLD analysis project Ga0123341, IMG submission 89959) | Root nodule microbial communities of legume samples collected from Mexico - Turtle bean Mexico pink nodule | ecosystem: Host-associated > Plants > Roots > Nodule | place: Mexico: Nepantla... | reverse complement strand
GTTAATTGATGTAGAAAGGGTTTGTATTTGATTTTTTTCAAAACGTATTTAGTCAATAAATAGACAAGCCTGAAAAGTATTGAAACTTCTTTAGAAAGTTACATATTCTTTATTTTAAAAATAAATTAATTTTAGTTAACTAAAGAAATCTGTAATTTTAGAAGAAAAAAAAACAATGGTCCAATTATGAAGGATAAAATGTGATTTTAGTGAAGAATGTGGGTAAAATGTTGAGTGAAAAGAAAGTTTTGTATAGAGTTTGGATGGCAAGAATGATGAGAAGGAAGTGGTTAAAGCACTTCCGAGACTGCGGGTTGAGGAGATACTGCTTTCTTTATCTCTTTTTTGGGTTCATTCGAAGTGACTTCGTTTATTGCCTTTGGCAAAGAGAACAGTGGTCAGCACCAAACACCTTTCGGCCACATAGAAGCTTGAGTAGCTGCATTACGACAACAAACTTATTACAATCTAAAAATAATGATTAGCTTTTAGAATGGGGTTAGGGAATAGTGTAATAACCATCCCCACCTAAAATTATTGTTTAATTTTGTGTTAATCTCGATGCCTAACTCAACACTTTCTTAACCTCGTGTTGATTTTCTCCCACAACAGATATCTAATGTCATAATTGCTCCACTTCACGCCTTCCTTCTCATCATCATGTTTTGGGGGTCCCCATTCCCATGGAATATATGTATAAAACTGCTAATTAGCTTATGCTTGCAGCTTCAGAAAACTATTTTGCTGGGTTGAAAACGTATATTAAATAAACCTTCCCTACGAAAAGGGTGCCCAAGTACTACACAGTAAAATTAAGGGAAAATCAGGACTACGGAAGACATGTTATGAAGGTATGTACAAATTGAATTAACGCTCAAGCATCTGAATGAAAATACCACCATAAAAATAATTCACCTAAACCTACAAGAATAATTTCTTGCAAAAACAGACAAGATAAAAACATGCAGAAGGGAGTTAGTTGTTGTGCTGCCAAAATTGATGCAACTGCTTGGATGACAAATCTTGAAAACCACCTGGGTGCTGAAGATCTTCGAAAACCCGTGGCTGAGAATGATTAAGGTTAGAATATCCAGGACTAGCATACTGTAACATGGAAGCCTGATTTGGGTGCCCCTGAAAGTTAGGCTGGGTTCTCTCTGGGATCATCGAAGATCTTGACTCAGACCCATAGTCCCAGTGAGAAAAATTACCATGCTGCTTAAAAAAACGACAAAAAACCATTAACCTAAATGATGAAATTATATAACAGATTTTTAATAGTGTGGATTATGTCAAGGACAATTATCAGACTTCGGGAATAATTCTTACGTTAAAAATCAGTTTTTGAAAAAGTTAATATAAAATCAATTTTACAAGTGTTTATCGAAAAACTTTCTTTTTCTTCAAGTGTTTATCGAAAAGTTGATTCAAATAAATCCTAGTCAAGGATACTGATCACACTTTGAGAGAATAACCCATCCATCAGACGTGAAGAACAGTTGAATGTCACTTTTTAATTTTCTGGGACTAGATTTGCAGATGAAGCATGCACAGATCCACAATAGCTAACTTTACATGTCATTTTCCTCATAATACGAACGAACTATAGTAAAAAAAAACTTTGTATGAAAAAGATGATTCTTCATCAGAAAAAAACTACAACATACCTGATGGATAGAGCTTAGGTTATGTCCACCACTATACTGAGAAGATAAAGTGTCGTTAAAGTTATTTGAAGGTATCATATGAGAAGGAGATGGATTAGCCAGAAAGCTTTCAGAACTATAAACGGAAGAGCCAAGATTTCCATAACCAAATGCATCTCTGGCAATGGCACGGGGAGGCAATCTATTTGTAAGGAATTCATTTCTATTTTGCAGAAGGTTATACTTCATGTCTGCCGGAGATGGATTATATGCAGTGTTGCCTGAAAATGCTTGCTGAGAGGGCAGGGAATGATATCCTTTCTTGTCAAACAATTGATGAAAATGTGTTGAGGACTGCAGTGTAGGATCCTGGGGAAGTGCAGATCTCATAGGTAGAGAAAAGGCACCTGGCTCACTGACCTGCAAGGTTCAACAACTGTCAAGTATTATCAATGACATAGTTTTTAGAGCACTGATTTGGAACCTTTAAACTTTAGGTAAATGATATTATTGCACTTTCTTTCACTGTTAACTGTTATTCTTTTGGCATTTAATATCTACCTTAAAACTACACAGTAAGTTATACACGCTTTATAAGTAAAAACAATTATCATAGGATGTTTACTGGATCGGGTATCTAACTATCATAATGAACTTGTTACCAGGTTTTAAGCCTAAGTATCGAAACAGATTGACAGTTAACATAGTATTTGGATTAATAAGAAATATCGAAACAAACTTTGGGGATCATTAACTTCTGAGCAATCTAAACAAAAACATCTCTAGACTTGAACCATCTCTTTTTGGTTATTCTTCAACCAACAATGTTCTAGAAATATTAACATCATTAAATGACTATTCCTACCAAAGAATATCAGTTCCATGAAGTTATTAGCATATGGCCACACGCAAAAATACATAAAATAAAATAACAGATGAGCATGATGTGTACAGATGAATACTCTACCTTGGACGTGGAGATGACAGGATTGCTTATAAAAGATACTGCATTGTTATGTCTTGCAGGTTGTGATTGTGACATGAGAAATGCCAACAAATCACCAGGTATGGAATTTGGGTCAGCATACTGCATAAAGGTAAAAAAACCAAATATCAAAATTATATACTATATATATAACACTTGAAATTTTAAAAGTAAGCATTTATAAGTATACAGCTATTAAAGAATAGAATCGTATAGGTCATCTGAACGGATATACTTCATTTAGAAAGCCTCAATATCAATGAGAAAACCAAAATAAAGAACTCAAGTTGGAAAGGCTTCAGTGTCACCTCACCTGTTCTCTTGGAAAAGTAAAATGGTTTCCACTCCCCAAGCCTGGCTGCTTCAGAGGCAGTGACGTATTCACCCAATGTGATTTTAGGAAAAGAGGGTCTGATACAGATGCTGTGAAGTTGTGTTCATGCTCAAGAGTTTCCTGAGGAATAATATGGTTCACAGGCCATTGCTTAGGAGATGAAAGGAAGTCACTGTTTTTATCACTTGCTCCTCTTCTAGGAACATCAAATCTAAGCTGCTTATCACCATAGTCTACAGAACTAATAGAGGCATAATAAAAATAAAATGAGTTGTGCCATAGACAAAACAGACTATATATCAAAAAATAGAAAATGGAAAAAAAAAATTGCCTTTCATCCAGGAACTGAGCTGAAGAATCATTTACAGCTGCAGACTTCACTTCCATGTCATTTTTAGAAAGATGATTGGAAGTAAGAACCACAGATGCAGAATTACTGCCGCAATTGTATGTACCAAAACTCAAATGTGAACAGTCAGCACTCAAGGCTTGTAAATGAATTGGAATAACCACTGCAGGGTCATCTTCAAATGTTGGCACTTTGGATTCTCCTATACTTAATCGCTGGAAAATTGAAGCAGAAGATGACACATCTACAAAGACATCACCAGTAAATTTATTTGAATAATCTTAATAGAATAGCAGCAAACCATTACTAGCCCTTGATAAAAAAAACGGTGAAAAACTAATTAATATTTCATGAGAACGTTTTCCCATGTATTGAGAATAATAAAGCAGCATATCCAAATATTAGTTTCATTCTCCCTTCTATAGATTCTGATTCAAGGACAACACAACTTCCTAGCAAACTTAAGAGTTTGAACAGAAGTGAAGAAAAGGAATTATAATCATCATCATTAAAACATTCACTGTTCAAATTTCAGGGGCATGATCTACTGTACAATCCAATTCATCACTAATTAACAAGAAATGACAATACAAAGGTGGTTTAATTTTTAGGTTCCAACACCAACATCACAGTCATAAGGAAAGATATGTGAACACCCAGTTAAACATTGAATAGTTTGTTTTAAAACTATCCCTTCCAAATTCCAATCCTCCAAAAATGAAAAAGTCGATCATCAAACGGAAACGACCAAACCCTCTCACTAATGCAGTCACCTACATGAATCAAAATGCAACTATGCCACCACTAGGTTCTATAAAAGCCAAAGTATTTGTCATACTATTGAAAACAGAGTAATTGAGCTGAAACCATGTGTTTCTGAAACAGCAAGAGTGTTTTATTTATATTGAGAAAATGAAATTAATAAAATAAATAGAGGAGATTTGAACAATAATAAATAAAAACACTTCTACTAATATATTATATATTAATATACATATATAATCTAGATATTCCTTATTTTTATAATTATAACAACATCAATAAACCGATTTAGGGTAAGGCCTTTCAAGTGGTTTCTCAAAAAGTTAATTTCAGTCTCTCTACACCTGTTTTTAATCTGACAACATAGAAAGAAGCAAAAACACATCAAAATTGTAATTGTGCCTTTACACATTTCAGATACTCCTAGCTGTAGTCTACAAATTTTATACTTGTAAGTTGTATTCTCAAATAGAGATTAAACCATTCACTTAGTCCCCAATGAGGAAACTACAAGTTTTATTCCCTTAACATGTATAAAAGTTAAACTTGGGCCCTTAGTGCTAACACAGGAAAAAGAAAAGGCTTTCTGCAGAGTAAAACCACTACAAGGTCTTTCTGGCTATGATAAACTCCAACAAAAAAATGTTCAGGGACTAAATTATAGATTTCTCATGTAGGAACTTAAACTTATTGTTAACAGCAATATGGACCAAATGAATAGTCTAACCTTGTTATACATTCCCACAAATATGAGAATAATGAAGAGTTACCTTCATGATGCTCATAAGAACTACGGCGATCAGGGGAAAGAGTATTCCCAAAGTTAGAATTGGAATGAGATTGTAGTCCATTATTGCTGCTCAAAAGAGTATTTTTGCTAGATGTAGAAGCAGATTCAGTTTCTTCAGAAACAACGTGATCAGAAGCAACATCCCTCCATGAAACTGGGGCTACATCTAAGTCACTATTCCTGTGTGAACATATTGCAGTTACATGCATGATAGGATTCTCAAGTAGCCCATTAGAATTTGAAGCATACATGTTTGGTGCCTGTGAATTTCTAGCAATTGGATGCTCAATTACAGGCCATTCATCATGAAAACCTTGTTGCTCAGAATGATTTTGACAAGGAAGACCTAAGCTTGACTCCAAATTTCCACATGCAGAAACTCCTGAGGTATTACAGTTGTTAACAACATCTTGTGATGATGTTCTACCCATTCTTACAATGTCTGCCATTGAAAGACGTCCTTTTTTCACTCCTGTCGTGGAGGGTTGAGGTCCTGAAGAGGCTAGGGCAAAATCTGATACAGAATGTCTTGTCATTGAGGACTGTCTTCCATTATCAGTACTGAAACAATCACTGCATTAAATTTAAAAATAAAACATATGGAGAGTAGTTAGAAATTTTATTTAGAAAAATAATCATTTACAGCAACATTCTAATCCAAGTCTATCAATATGTCATTAAAAGGCAGGCACATAAAAACAAATATTTTCACCTTATCCAATCCTTACAAATAAAGATACTGCAATGGCAGTAAGAGCTAACACATTTCATATAAATCCTTAGGCATCAAAGCCACTGAAATTATTCACATGATTGCTATAGGTGGAGAAATAAATACTTGAGACTTAACAAGGTGAATTGAAAACAAGATAAAGGGAAGGCAAAGTCTTAGCCATAAAACATGATAACAAGAGTTTGATGGACAGGATTCCCTCCAATAGCATAGGCTAAAACGCAAGAGAAGGGCAAAAATAATACCACCTATGCATCATAGTCAATTTCATACATTGAAGCTGGCTATTGCACCATAACAACATGGCCCAGCACCACTAAAGTTGGAGCAGTCTATTCGCACCTGTTGCAGCCACTTTTGTACCAAAAACAGTGGGTGTTTTAGGTGAACAATCTTGTAATTTCCCCCACCACCTTTGTTGAATCAAAGGATTCAAATGAAACCCTTGTTTTCACACTCTAATTTGTACAGATCTCTTTAGATGAACCACCCATCATTCTTTGTTCTTTGTTCCCACTACTTCAACGTTTTGTAGTATCTGGCAACCTATTTCTTTCAATGTGACAGTGATCATTTCTCTGTTTGAGATTCTTCTGGCCAATCTTTTGCTTTGTTCTCTGTTCTCTTTTGAATTATCAAGAATTTTTTATTTCGAGCATTTACATATGGACAACGTTAATTATTTAATTTGTATATCAAAACTTCAAACCAGCAACCATCTCACAATCCATAATAACAACTTTTTGGTCAGCCGCACTAGGTCAATCTTTGGATTCATAACTATGATTTTCTTTAGTTGATAGTCTAAGGTACACAAAGCATTGAAAATAGTAAATTATGTCAAAGTAGATGAGACACCTGTGTTATAAATGGGTTGTAGAGAAAGAAACTCAATCTTAGAAAACTTTAAACATAACTCAACAAAAATGGCTTGTAAGATGAGGTTTGAACTCATTTATATAGTATAATTTGGTTAAATATCTTAGGGGTGTTCATTGGATCAAGTTACCTGGTTACCCAACTCAACCAAATCCAACCTAATTAGATCGGATTAAGTTTCATTAATAAGTGAGTCTGACTAAACCCAATCCAAACTAACCCATTAAGTCAAATCAAGTTCTTGTAATCTATCATACTAGAGTCAATGCACTTACACAATCGTAGACTTTGTTTCAAGTATGGGGGAAATTGTGCACAATCCAAATTTGTCCAAATGGCTAACCATCATCACCAAAGCAGACAAACACACCTATTATTAATGACATACCCAGCATATGATGATGACATGCTATGCCACACCCTCAACTATGTGCACTAGCTTGAACGCGCACCATCAAAGCCGAAGAAGAGTTGCCCAGCTACCCCATTCCCCTAATATGAACATTTGGATCCATTCCCCAAACCCATTGAGAAGGAAGGTAGTTTGAAAAGGCCCATGTGCAATGAATTTATGAATCCCGTTTGAACTCACAAAGGGCATTATGAATGCCTCATGATGCCTTTTGGATTGGTGAACATCGTTGCCACCTTCCAACCCACCGAGAATGTAGTCTTCTAGCCCCTTCATCAATTTGTGTTTGTCTTTCATTATGACATCTTTGTCTTTAGTCACCTTTCAAGCCTCTTTAAATTTTCAAGTCTCTTCTCCATCAATTTATGTTTATCTTTCTTATGACATCTAGGTCTCCGGTCCATATTATCTCACCTATTTGTCTCACATCAAAGAAGTTCTCCCTATTTTAGCTCAACATTCCCTTGTTGCCAAAATGCTAGAAGTGCTTGTTTGGTCTGACTTCTATTGATTACCTTGACCATGTTATTTCAAAAGAGGTGTACAAATGGATCCTCCAAAGGTACAAGCGACTCTCAAATGGCTAAGTTCTACTTCCATAGGAGAAATTCATGGATTCTTGGGTCTAGAGGGATATTGCAAAAGATTTATTCATGAATAAACTGACACAACCCTCAACACCCTTGACTAAGAAGGATGGCGGCTTCCATTAGGTTAAGAATAATTACGAGCTTTCACAGTGTTGAAGCAATGCCTATCCACTCTTCTGGTATTGGTCATACCTGTCCACCATTCTGGTATTGGCCTTACCTGATTTCTTTGAAGAATTTGTGATCAAATTTGATGCATCATATTGTAGAATTAGTGTTTTTCCAATTCAAAACCATTAACCAATTCCTTATTACAGCAAGGCCTTATCACCCAAGACACAGGCCAACTCGGTCTACGAATAACAAATAATGGCCTTATCTCTATCTATCCAACATTGGCACCATTATCGGTTGGGACACTACTTTAAGGACTACACTAATTATAGCAGCTTGCATCATTTGTTGTAGCAATGTGTCAACAATAATAACCAACAATGTTGGTTGTTGAAGCTTATGGGATTTCAATTTGAAATTGTTTATAAGTTCGGGCTCAAGAACAAAAGCTGCAAATGCACTCTCAAGACAAGGGAGTTCTCAAAAGTTGTGTACTCTATCAATTAGCCCCCAGTGATAAGATTTTCCAACCATCTGCTCTTAGCTCCAATAAGACAACGAGCTTAGCAAGGTGTTAGTCCCACTTCACTATAATTCAGCATTAATTCCATATTATATTCAACGCGATGGGATTTTGTTTATCAAGGGATGTGGGTACTATCTCATACTTCTTCACTTATTCCCACACTCCTTAATGAATTCCATTACTCTATCATTGGTGGGCATTCAAATTTTACCAAGACTTATAAGTGTCTTGCAACCAACTTTTATCGGAAGGCTATGAATAGTCATATTTTGGCCTACATTCGTCATTGTGAGGTCTACCAATGCAGTAACTATCAAGTACTATCTCCAGTGGACTTGTTTCAGCAACTCCTTATACAATCCCTTAATTTTTAGCAACTTCAGGTGTGAGTTGTGTTCTACCTCCAATGTACTTCTCTAAAAATGAATACAACAGAGGTGATGAATAGGTTTCTAGAAATGTACTTTAAGTTGTTTTGCCTCAAGCACATCCTTTTATCATTCACTTCTTACCAGGGGAAACACAAATTGCTTCCATTTTGGTTGATCAAGACAACACTCATCAACTCAAGTTCCATCTTCGTTGTGCTTGGCGATCAACGAAGAAGGTCACAAATATACACCTCTAAGTTGTCACTTACAACATTGGAGAATTGGCTTTTGCAAAGTTGTGTCCCCACCAACAACAAACCATAACTCTTTGCATTAATCCCAAACTCTCCCAACGCACTTTGGACCTTTCCAAATTATGGCGCATGTTGGCAAGGTGGTCTACAAACTCAAGCTCCAAGATTTAGCACAAGTGTAGTTGGTCTTCCATGTCTAACAACTCAAGTGATCCCTTACATCTAGCACTTAAGTAGCCAATTTACCCCCTAGTTTGACTCTAGAGACCTTTGATGCTCCCTACCTTCAATTGTGTTAGCCACTCGTACAGGGCAAGGTTGCTAGCAGCTTTGATAGGGGCAAGTTTTGTGGAGGTCCCAACCCATTAAAGAGGCCACTTGGGGGCTTGATTCCTCCATTCTTGACAAATTTCCACGCTTAGCCTTTAGTAGAAGGCTAATCTATTAGGGGCAAGTATTGTTAGGAAACAACAACCAAATAAAAATTAGTCCATGTTGGTTTATTCTCGTAGACCCAAGTGTGGTAAGTAGTAACACTTGCTTAGTCAAATTGGGAAGGGGTATTGAGCTAATTGTTGAGGTTGTTAGGAAGATCCAAGCATGTGTGCTTCTGCTATAGGGGGACCATTTGATTGTAGAATCATCATAGAGGATTGCCATTGAAAAAAGGAGGCAGAGAGTGTTCTCTCTTGCTTGGGAGGGCTTGGGCTCTAGTCACATTTACCTCTCATTTCTTCTCTATTTTCTATTATTTTCCTTTCCCAATCAGCGCCTCTGATACATGTGCATATCAAATATCCTTTCCAATACACCAATTTGGAAGAAAAAAAGTATCCAAAGGAAAGAAAAAAATGGATAGAACAATCAATCATAAGCTAAAATCATCAAAGTCACTATCAAAACAACACATGGATTCCCTGGAATAAACTGGGAATGACATCAAGCCACGCTCTATCAACAGTAACCATCTGAATTTATGTAAGCTACCAAATTGCACGAGAAAACTCACCTTTTAGTACTTTTCATTACATTGTTTGTTGCAGGAGCCATAACTGAAGCACTAGCACATACTGACCCACCCTCCCCCTTGCCATTAGCTTTATAATGCTCTGACATTAAGTTACACATATTTGACAAGGTAAGGCAATGCAATAGTAAAAAACCACGTCAATATACTAGCTGCGTGTACCAGAAATTGCATGATGTTCCGCAATCAGAGAAGATACCGTTATAAGTCACATGTGTTAATCCACTTTGCACAACACTGCAATCACTGCTACTGCTAGTTTTGCCTCCGCGACTCAACCCTACATTCTTACCCCTAGCCCTTGAATTGAAGGCCCCCTTCATTTGAAGAGAAAATAAGTTTAAAAAGAAAACAGATTATTCATCCTGTAATCGGTTCAGCCCTATCTCAATGTCATGAACAATGTCATTCGAGGAATACCTCTTTTTTCCTCTCACGTTTACTTTTCACCTCATGAAATGTATCTGCAGTTTAAGTATTAAAACTTCCAAGTGTAAATATATATAAATCATGCCAACAATTCATAGATCATAACACTCAGACTAAGATTTTTAAGCCGCCACTCTAGATATAACAATTATTACAAAAGCCAATTATTTTAATCATATGAGAATTCATAATTAGATGGTATGCCACTTGATAAGCATTCATAATGTCAATGCAAACATTAGATTCAAATAAACAAACAAGATGCAGGATTGTCACTCATGGAAAATACCTGTGTTCTCTATCAAAAAATAAATAAAAACTAACAATTTAATTTCCATGAACCATCCGTGCAAATATTTTAGTTCTGTAACCATATGAACTAAAACTCCTAGGATAGTCATTATGAAAGCGCCGACACATTCTAATTAGATTCATAAACAAATAATGCAGATAAATCATAATACACAAAATGAAGTCAGAAATCACTTTTTGAAGACTTTTCTTTCATTCAATCTTCTGAAATGGCGTATGAAAACATCAATCTCTGCAGAATCATAACATAAACTTAAAATATAAAAGGAAGCAAACACTTTCTCATCTTCATCAATTCTTCATGCAACAAAACAGCTGAGAAGGATAAAAAAACAAGAAGTTCCAAACAACAACAACAACGAAAGCAAGCAAGGGAACACACAGTATCGAAAGAGCAAAACCTTGAGAGAGAAGCTTCTCAACCGCGCGGTTAACGTCCATATCACATTCCTCTAGCACAGCGTAGATCTCATGCTCCGTGCAGTCCACAATCTCCTTCACGCTCCGCACCACCTTCTCCGCCGCCACCGGTACGGCGCTCTCCGCTGCAACGTGTTCTCCGCCGCCGTTCATGTTTCTTCTACCTCCGTAAATTTTGTGGCAGTTTCTATCCCTTTCTGCGAGGATACTCCGATCAAACAAACGAAACCTTTTCGCACACACAACCTTTTTCAACTTCTCGCGCTTCGGCTTTATATATATAGCGGTTTTTTTTTTCTATGGCTTGTGGACTGTGGTTGAGTAATCCACACAGCCATGGGGGCACACACTCTTGGCACGGGCTGTGATGTTTGGGCTCTCACAGTCCATGCTCGTTCAAGCATCTTTCGCCACGTGTTTCCACTGTGATTTGGTTGATGCTAGAAGAGTCTTCTGAGATTAGATTCTTAATTTTTAGATTATTCTTATTCTTATTCCTTCATATCTTAAATAAAGTTTTTCTACTTTTAAAATTTAATTTTTTATATTCTCAAAATAATAGTTTTGTCATTTATAAGTTCTTTTTCTTACATATTTTTATTAGTTTAATACAAATTTTAGTAATCGTTTTTTAATTATAAATATTTTTTATTAT
>Ga0123341_1005181_pt1 | contig 11588 bp, 11 predicted proteins | sample Turbeapinknodule_FD_89959 | JGI IMG/M metagenome (GOLD analysis project Ga0123341, IMG submission 89959) | Root nodule microbial communities of legume samples collected from Mexico - Turtle bean Mexico pink nodule | ecosystem: Host-associated > Plants > Roots > Nodule | place: Mexico: Nepantla... | reverse complement strand
TTATTATTATTTTTTTTTTTTTTTTTTTTTTTTTTAATGTTTAATAAATTTTTTTCTTTTTATTATGTAGTATATAATATATTATGAATATTAGGATATAGATAGTAGAAACAAAATTCCTGAATTTTTGAAAATCATCACTATTTAAAATCCATCTTCGAATGAAATTGTGAAATGCCCCGAATTGAAGAGGGCATTGGGATTTTGAGATTGAGAGAGGAACCTGCCCAACTACGTTATTTCCTCTGTCCCGTGCAATTTGAAGGGTCTGAAGAACAACTGTGTGGAATTAGGGTCTGAAGAACAACTAAATTAACATTGACTGCAGAATTAGGGTTCCGGCCTAAAGTGAAAATCCCCAAAATGTCGACGGGCAAACCCAGAGACAGTGATTTTCAGATGGTCCCAGCGCCAGGAACTTCGAAGCCGCCCCTCCCGCCAACAGCGGCATCGACTGCGATAGTGGAATATACTCCGGTCGTTTTCAAGGAGGAAGAGGAGGACCTAGAAGTCAAGCTCCGACGGATTATCGACAATGTTCCCGTTCGTGTTAGCAACACTTCCGGTAGTTCCGCCGGTTCAGGATCCGGCGATTTCCATCAGGTACAGTTGCTTTTCCTTTATCTTAAATAAAATTTCTCTTGTGCTTGAGTTAGCTCCAGACATAAAAATTGCTCGCGATTGATGATGGGTTACGGCATTTTTTCTTTTTTTAATTGAGGATATAGCTTTGCCTGCTTATATTATCATTCGTTGGTTTTTGGATTCAAACGAGATAGCGAAAGTAATTTAAGGTGATATCCCGATTGAATGTGATTTTAGTGATGATACACTTACAACACGTTGCGTTCGGAAAGTGTTTAGGAAATACTCTGTATTTAGTGGAACTGTAGAAGTTCTATGAGATGGTGCAAGCGAGGTGTCTTGTTGGTTAACAAGTGCCTGGTTGAGATGGCAGGATTTAAATTATTTGACATAAAGCTGGCACTATGGAAACTCAAAGAAAACCGTGTTTTTGAGTTTTTAACAATTTGCTAATCTCCTATTTGGTGATTAAACTTAGAAAACTTATTAACCGTTATTATAGAGTAAAATAGTGGTTCGTTTTTAGAAGTTGGATGTGAACTGGTTGGAAAAACCATAATACTTCAATGTTGTGAGGTTTATTTACTCATGGATGACTTCTGGATTTACCCACTACAACTGATAATTTGATTTTGAATGTAACAGCCTAATGCATAAACTTACCAGAAATTGGATTATCAAGGGCACGCAACTTGCTCATTTTATTTTTTAAAAGCTATCTTGTTATTGAATTTCATTAACATTGTTGTCGAACTCTTTAGAGTTAACTTGTAGACTCACGAGTTTATGGTTCCAGGGAGAGAAAATAGTTAACTTGTTGTTCAACCTTTTTCAGGACAAACACAAGCAAACATGTTAAACTAGTGTAAAATTGCATATAGTTGAGTTGGGAAACTAGTCCATGAATTTGAATCCATTGTAATTTCTGTTCCATGGTGACAGTGTTTTACTAGAGCTAAAATGATTTGAAGGAATTAACTCCTTGAAATGTTTTCCTTATAGAAACGTGTGTTTTTATGAAATTCTATATGATTTAGTCATTTATATAGTTTGATCGTATTTAGTGCTAATGTACTACACATTTTACTGTTGTTGTTTGCTACATTGTTTTATTATGGGGTTGAGTGTTTGGTGCGTCAAGAATATTATGTTATGCATGGTAATGGATTTTATATGCTTTTTATGTTAAGTATTTTCTTGCAAGCTTACGAGACAAGCTTACATAAGTTGCACTAGTTTATCTCAACTTGACAACCTTGTCCGTTAATATTAAGGCATCCTTTCATGCACTTGATGTGTCTTGCCCTGAGTTATGTTCTTCGGACTTCTATGTGTGGAATATCTTATAATTTGAGTTTTATTTTATAATATAGTCCTGCATTCTGAAGTGCTTACTCACACACTTGGGTTCATCTAACTAGTGATGGCCCAGTTTATATAAGCTGCTAGCATGTGTGTGTGAGCTTTACTAAGATGAAAGTCAAGCTCTGTCGAGTTCACCAGTGCTTTATAGAGAAATTAGACGAGGAAGCTTTTAGAAGGTTGTGGTTCATTTTATTTTCTTCTCCTTTGCTAACAAGTGAGGAGTTAAACTGGCATGATATCTGGGTTTATTCTGTTTGTGTCAATTAATTGGTAAGGTGATGGATATGTTGATCTGATTGTTATTGTTATGTGCTTCATGTTCTGTTTCTGACAGTATCGGCAGATGAGACGCAAGGAGCAAGATCGTCTTGCAAGGATGGAAGTAGATTACCAGAGAAGAAAAGAGTTGGCTGAATTTAGTTTGAGAAGGGAGGAAAGATTAAAAGCAGCCGAGGAAAGGACAGCAAAGAAGCGAGCAAAGCGTCAAAAGAAGAAGCAAAAGAAAAAGGAGAAGAAGATAAAACTAGATGCCGAAGGAGAACAGCAGCGAGAGAAACAAGAGTCTTCGAGTGATGGAGACTCGGACAACAACGAGGAGTCAGCACTTTGAAACAAGCTTTGGTGGTAGGTGGGCATATCTGGCTTAGTTAAAACACCGGCATGACTCCGGGTTCTCATTATTTGTATCCCTAGTGTGATTTTTGTGGTACTTTGTTCGAAAGGGATTTCAAGCAAGAAAAATGATGCAGTTAGAAAACAAATCTTACAAGCTTATTCAAAAATTGCAACTCTTTGAATTTAGTGATGTAGTAAATGGTAACACACGAAATGTTGCACAAATCAACTTAGTGAGAAACAAATGAGTTGGTACAAGGAGAAACAAATGAATTGGTACAAGGAGAAACAACATATAAGAAAAGAAAATCTTTTAACTTTTTTTATTAACAAAAAAAAGTTTGAGAATAGGGCTTATTAGTCATATTTATACCAAATACATTTTATAAGTGATTTTGTTTTATAATTCCAATGAGATTTTTTAAAACTTGTTCTAAAATTGAGTTTCTAAATTATAATTTTTAATCGCATTTTTCAAAATTAGTGCTGAACTAAAATATTTGTAACTATCTTCCTTCATAATGGTATAACTAAGTTTTAGAGAATAATTTCTCACCTTACCCTTCAAATTCGATTAGACTAATATTTCAGATTCTAAGTTTCTAGAAATAATTAATTAGTCTCTGATTTTACAAAAGAAAATATATCACTTGCCTCTTTTCATCTTATTTTTTATTATCATTTTACAACAAAAAAATAAGGTGCTTGTTTTGTAAATTCATATACTAAGGAAAAAAAAATACTATACGCATCACAATTTCTTATACCCTATGTTGTAATGTCGACATCACCATTATCACGAAAATAAAGAGTTTTACTGTGTAAGTGTACATAAATTAATATTTATTCTCTAAAATGCATATTTTTCATCGTAAAAAAAAGACATCAATGGTATCTATTCCATTTGATGGGCCAGCAGGCCCAGGCCCAGCCCAGTATAGAGGGACATTAGAACTAAGAAGAATGGCGTTTTCGTCTTGTGCAGTAGATGAGCAAAAACGAAAGAAAGAGGCAGCGTAACTGTAATCGCACTGTTACTAGTATCTATAGTTTTTTACTGGCACCGCACAACTTCCCCAATAACCATGGGAGATTCTCAACGGATTTCTGTTCATCGCCTTCTTGGCGACGGCTTAGGTTCTGTCTCTTTCCGATTTCGTTCAATCTCATCGATCCTTTACTCGTAGTTACAATCAACGGTGTAATCTGATAGTAAAGAATATCTGAGTTGATTTTTTCTCTCATTCTATTTGATTATGCGAATGGCAGTTGCTGATGTGGTGTTGTGGAAGAATTGGCGTGGAGCGGCGGCGCTGCTCGTATCTGCTTCCACGTTGTGGTACCTGTTCGAGCGAGCCGGTTACAATTTCTTGTCCTTCGTCGCCAATGTCTTCTTGCTTCTCGTCCTCATTCTCTTTTTCTGGGCCAAAGCTGCTAACCTTCTCAATAGGTACTTTTTTACTTCCTCCAAATCATCTTGCGTTTCCAGGATTAAGGTCTCCGCTAGATTCGTGTGCTTGATTTCTGTTATATAAGTTTTTAACTGTTCATGATTGGATTGAAAATAATTTCGTTTCTAGAAAATGAATTTATTGCATATAAATGCTTCGTTGACTGTTCTAAATATTTATGTACTTGAAAATTGGAATGACGGTGAGAAGAATGCCGAGTCACACTAAATATGTTGTAGGGGAGTGGTGAATTTACTTTCTTTCTTTTTTCATTCGAAGTTGATTTGAGTTTGTTTAATGTCGCAGACCTCTTCCTCCTCTCCCCGATCTGGAGATCTCGGAGGAAACTGTTGCCAGGGTTGCTGATGCAGTGCAAATTTGGATGAACCGGGCTTTGACAGTTGCACATGGCATAGCGATTGAGAGGAATTTGCTGCTTTGCCTCCAGGTATGGTTTTATATTTTCATCTTATCCTTGTTTTATCCCGATTTCTTTGAATATACATTGGGTACAGAGTTAGAGTTTTATGTTGACACTTCATTATGTGAACTTGCTGAATCAGGTTGTTGGTGGATTGTGGGCAATATCTCTCATTGGTAGTTTTTTCAACTTTTTGACTTTGATCTATATTTGTAAGTTCAATGCTTCTGTGGCTTTTCAATGTTCAGGCTATCTTTTATGAAACTCTCTTTGTTGCCATTCATTTGCTAATATTTCAATTACTTTCTGGACAGGTGTTCTTCTTAGCTTGTCCCTTCCTGTATTGTATGACAAGTACCAGGACCAAGTTGACGACAGATTGTGTGTTATATATGGGAATATTCAGACTCGGTATAAAAAAATTCACAGTATTGTTTTAAGCAAGTTTCCAAAACATTCAAACAAAGAAAAGAAGGCGCAGTAGGAACACAGTAAGAGCATTCTATTCCTTGACGTGTATTTGATGCTAATAGTTACTGAAAAGCGTATCTTAGCTATGTTTTTCAGCAATTTGTCTACTGAATGATTCAATGTCTATGACTCTACTCTTATTATCAATGTAACTTATTACAATTCTGCCTGTGGAAGAGTTTTCAATTTGTGTCTCGGTATGATTCTACTGTTATTATCAATTGTTATTATCTATTTGTGTCTCGGTAACTTTCTTCAGCAGAAAACTTTTTGTTTAGCAGCTCTCTACTTAAGAGAGCTATTTCAGTAGCATCTCTCTACTTTAAGACAGAAAACTCTTTTGTATGACATCTCTCTATTGTCTGTTCTGGCACCCCCTCAAAGTCAATAAAATACAATTTGCATATATTTCAACACTACTATTTGGTTCTAATGGGTGGTGTTCTCCTGTGTTAGCTTTTGGTGAGTTTCTATGTCAATTAAAGTTGTCATCGGAAAAGTTATATATGCCTTGAAGCTGAAATAACTAGTCATTAGTGATCGCAGAAAGGTGTAAAAGAACTCCAGAAAGGGTATATTTTGCGGAATAAAGTTGTACTGCATAAAATTTGTAATTCGTATTTTCTGGTAGTTATATCATATTTGTGCAAATTCCATTTTTAGTTTTTAAGGAGACACTTTTTTTTGTATAACTTATTTAAACAAGTAATTTAATTTTTTTTATGAGCAATATACATTATACCTTCACTCTGCAGAAAAAAACCTTTAAACAGCTCAGCTGAAATTTTTGGTTAATGTTTTCCGTTTGAAATTCAGGGTGCAAATGGACGAGTGAAGTCTAGTTAGGAGCGTACGATGAAGTGCTTGAGGTTTGAAATTTCTTTTTGCTGGGATGCTATCGCTCTGTTGATTGGTTAGATGGTATGTTTATTCTTCAGAATCAGGATTGACCAATAGCTTTGACGTAGGTGCGTATTCTCTTGTGATTTTCTATGTAGCACTTGGAAGAGGCTTTGTGTGAACTTTTATCAATGGGTATATTGCCCTAGTTAAATTTTACTTGGATAAGATTATGAGAGGGTAAAAAGTAGAAAGAAAGGACATGGAGAATTTGTATGCATTATGGTTTTTTGCCACAAAAAAGATTTGGGTTGGGTGGGTTATATAATGTACTGCTGAATTGTTTACTTAGGACTTGGGGAGTAACGTCATAATTGTTCTTACAAGAGTCGAGATAACCTTAAAAGAATGATGTTTCTCTTCAACTTACTTTCTGTACCTACTCGTGTTTTCGGTTCTCCAAATAGGCCAACGTGTCTTCTTCGGGCTTCCTTGTTCGAGAGGGGGTAAAGTGCATAACAAAGACACTTCGAATCCGACGATGTCAGCAAAGCTTATTGATAGTATAGTAAGTGTGCAATAAATGAACATAGCATATCTCTAAATGTCAACCTATTTATAGTATTTTAATTGGTCTTTTTTATCTAGATGAACTTATATTAACTCAATCCAAAAGCTTTAATGTATTATTAGTGGTCTATTAAGACTTTAGTAAAAATACAACACTGGAAAAAATAATGAAAACAAATGTCTCGGAGTGTTCTTGCTAATTATATTTTGTTCATTGAGTACATTTGAATCGAATACATACATCATCAGTGAGTGTGCTATTCCTCTTTTAATGATTCCCAAAAGTAATTCAGTTCTCTTAGCTGGGAATATATTATTGAATCACTTTGAAAGTTTAGTCTCTACTTATAACTAAAATCAAACAAGGATAAGGCTTTCTAATGGCTCAAACTAGGGAATGATATACGTAGAGTAATGCACAATTTTGGTTTTTTTTAAAGGAGTATATTTTGGAACCTGGCTTGCTTTTGTTGAATTTCTTGAAACTCAGAAGTTAATGCCACGGCTCAAAGAAAAAAAAGGATGGAAAAGGAACAAATTCATTTTGGTTTTATACCCATGCAATGTATGTCACGAGTTACAAGTAATTTTGTACAGCTTTAAAGTTGATGAAAAATACAATCACAAGGAGTAACTTGTGAGTATTTTTTTTAGGTTGATTTAAATGGCATTGTCATTCGTAGTTGGTAATTACACTCCCTAGCAGCGTGGGAAAATAATTTAGTAGATATATAGACTTTGCCAAATTCATCTCGGTCAATTGCTTCGGTACCATGCACCAAATTGCCTTCTGTAGTTTTTAAATAGGTTTGGGGAAAACAACTCAAAATGTATTTGAGTTTCTAAAACACTTTTCCGAATTTTGGAATCTCTTTTCCAAAATATTTTTTGGATTTTATTTTCTGTTTTTTTAATATAAATTTGTATTTTAAATGGTTTTTTCATAATCAGATTTTGGTTTTTCAATTCTATTATAAAATTTCATTTTTGAAACAAAAAAAATTCTAGATTTTCTTCTAGTGAATGTATTTTTATTTTTAATTCTAGAATAAGGGAAAATTTTAAAAGTTGATTATTGGGTGCAGGAAGCAATTGCTTGCATTTTATGTTACCAGACCCAAACATTTTCTTCACTGCAAAGTGAATGCATTTAAGCCCATATATAGAATTGAGTACTTTTTTTGTTTTTACTTAGAAAGGATTCTGTATGAGCTAATCCAGAACTAGTGATGGTTCAACATCGATAGCTGTTAAATGTGAGGCAATTGCTTCCTGCCCCATATCACTGCATGCACCCAATCACAAGGAAAAAACCGAAAATACCCTTAAAAAAATGGAGTGTATATAAAATTACATTCTGGATCCTTTTTCCAGAACACAATAATCTCTTCCATATAAATTTTTTCGGAATGTATTATTTTCATTCCAGATTTTTTATCCGAAATTTTTTCCAGATTTTTATATCGAAACATAAAAATATCTTCCAGATTTATTTTTTCAGAATGCATTATTTTCAATTCTTGATTTTTATTTCCAGAATACCCTGACTGAAAAACGTTAAATAACCGTTAAACTAATTCTATTACTGATTAAGATGGGTGGTCCAAATAGCTTAGGGGAAGACCGAAGAAGTTCCTCAGCTAAAATACCGAAGGTGGTCAAAAATAAAATTGTATTTACCAAAAGATTATAATTATGTTGAATATTAATTTACAAAAGTAGATATTTTGCATACAATAAAGAGTCATTTCATTTGTCAAACACATAATGCAAGTAGAAAAGTTACTTTCTCAATTGATGATGTACAAATAAAAATATAAGATTTTTTTTTGGTAAATAATAAATAAATAAATATGGAATACTTTATTAACCTTATTACAAAATCAAGGTTAATAAAAAAGACTTCCAACCTAACCTCCAAGACCTAAGACAGTTACATACTTTTTGTGTTTCATAACAAACATCATCTAATAAGTTCTTCTGAGTCCCTCGTCAACTAATTAACTACATAAAAAATCCACTATTAAGAAGTCCTATTTCAAATATACTTAATTGTCCCACAACCTTGTAACTGTCTCAACCTTGTACATCATATATGTATTCCAGAATAAAAAAAACATAAACTACAAAATATTATATAATATTCAATTATATTAAAATCTCTAGTTTAATTTCCTAAAAAAACTTTTTCTAAAATTTTTTTCACTTAGTCCATTCATAAGAAGAATGTTTAAGCCCAAATTTGTGCATTAGATTGAGATACACAATTTTGCATAACTGCAACACCAAAATTTGTAGCATAAACTCAATCTCATCATCCATTGATAGATACCCTTATTCTGACTGTGTATATTAATACATGTTGTCTTAGCACTCTAATCCAGATCACCAAATCACGTTTTTATAGTTATATACTGTATCCTACATTACTAAAAAAAATAAAAAATGGACCAACTAAATAATCTATAGCTTAAAGAAAAATACCTTAAAAAGTCAACCGCAAAACACAATAATCATACATCTTCTATTAATTGGATACATCAATTAATCAGGAAAAAAAAACTATTAATTTGTATTTCAATCAGTGTAAACACATTTAAGAATATAAGATCTTATATCCTACTTAACTAATTAATCTATACAAAATAAAAATATATTTTTTTTTCATTTGTAACCTAGACTAAAAGATAAAATTCACATATAGAATGGTTGAAAAACAAATATATTTATTTTTTAAACAACCTCAAAACACAATTACAAAATATCAAAGGCATTTAGATTATATTTTTTTCCTCGTTAAAATAGAGTTCACAAGTTTCTAAAACAAGCAGTGTAAGCATGAAGTGGCTAGATACTTGTAAGTAGAGGAGTTATGATCTCATGATATACAAATAAATATATGGTCATTGGCTACAATGTACAGTAGATTCGGGCATCATGTGATCAATCCTAAGGTAGTAGATTTGGCCAACGTCATTTTCTAACAAGACAACAAAAATAACAGAATAGAAATGGAACAAATACTGTTATGCCTCCCATTAAGGAAAAAGACGGAGAAAACAATGCATTTGCGTGTCAGTAACATGAAGAATATCCAAAATCCAACATTCCCTCCGCCAGAATATTCGAATCCCCGAACCCAATAAAACCCTGCATTTCATCACTTCAACTCCTCCCACTCAATCAATTACAAGCATCTTCCTGATAAGAGATTTTACCGTAACATGAAGTTTGAGAAGATCCTCAAGAGCCTTATCGAGCAGACCTTGCCCACTTGGCGTGACAAGTTCTTGTGCTACAAAATCTTGAAGAAACAGTTGAACCTTATGTGTTCCGAAGATGGGCAAGCTCCAACCCAAATGGATGCCAACCAACTCAACCACTTCCTTAACCTCTTGCAGCTAGAGATTGACAAGTTTAACACTTTCTTCATTGAAAAGGAAGAAGAATATGTCATCAAAGGGAAGGTAACAAACTAACTATCTACTTACATACATATTCATCTTTTCTTATTATTTATATTCCAAACTTGTCTGGTTAACTTCTCAAATAAACACTTACTAGAAAGATGGTAAAAATAAGGTAAAATGAATAATGTTTCTTTGCAAGTTAAAACAAACCCTTTTTCTTCAGTTAGTTTATGAGAGACATTTAACTCATTTACTATTAAAAGGGTTCTCCAAACAAGATCATGAACATATATATAATCGATGGTTTGTGTTGCAGGAGTTGCAAGACAGAGTTGTCGAAGCCTTGGATTTAAATGTGGACTTGATGTCATTAGGGAGGGAAATAGTAGATTTTCATGGGGAGATGGTCTTGCTAGAAAACTACAGTGCTCTCAACTACACAGGCATGTTATGTTCTAAAACCTCATACATGAAAGCTAGAATTCACCAACTGGTTTTTAATGGATATATACTTGTTGAAGTGTGAAACTTTTACTATTAGTTAACTAATCAGAAGAGATTAAACTTTTAAATATATATAATGATTTGTGAAGGAAGAATAATAAGGTAGAACACGTTCACATTAACAGTTCATGTGTCATTTATTTGTGATGGATAGAGAATGAGTTTGATGATGAGTTTTTGAGAGCAGGTTTGGTGAAGATAATAAAGAAGCACGATAAGAAAACTGGTGCTCTACTTCGCTCACCTTTTATCCAAGATGTGGTGAAGCAGCCCTTCTATGAAATTGATGTAATTAACAAGCTTGTAAAGGAGTGTGAGGTGATACTAAGCATTCTTTTCACCAATGGCCCGTGCTCTTCAATGAGTCAAACTTTTATGGAAAATGGTTTTGCCTCCGTGAGTATCAATGAAAATGAAGAGACTGTAATGCAGGTTCCCGAAGAACTTTCTGACCTAAAAAATATGAAGAACATGTATATCCAACTAACTCTGTCAGCACTGCATACCTTGGAACAAATCAGGGGTAGAACCTCAACTGTGAACATGTTCTCATCACCTTCTCAGCATAACTAGGCTTTGCAATTGCAAAAGGGTTGAAATGAAAGATGAATGCACCAGAGATAGCAACCTATAGTAGATAAGAATAACATGCTGATAAAAAATTACATATAGAGAATGAGGAGAAAAGAAGATAATGGGAATCTCAGACACATGATGGGTGTTGTTGAGTCTTAGTCTCATGTTTTTCCTCATAGCAAGTTCATAAATGCTCTTTTCTGTGTGGAGATCCAACTCAATAAATTTGAATGGAAAACTAGTTTTACTTAGAAATCAGTATATATAGTGTGTGATGGTAGGTGGGTGTGGCTTCATTGTTTTTTCCTTGTCTGTTTTCCAATGTACAAAATGGTTTCCTCAGGCTTTGAGGTGTTATGGCTCAATCTTTAGCCCTCAAAATGGCGTCTAATATCAGTATCAATGTTAGTTGCAATTGTAAATTTTTATATGAAATTGTGAGTTTGAGAAGGATGGAAAAAACATGAATGCATGCCATTGTATGTTACTTTACCTGTTCATCATTCTGTTTTAAGTCTTTTAGTTATTCCCATTGCCCATTGGTAATCATCTCAGTGATTTTAAATATGGAAAAAACCTTAATTCATAAATTTACTTGTAACGAAGGAATGAGAGTTTAGATCTAGCAAAGAAGCCACCTTTCACCTGTTAAGCAACTTCTCTTCATTATTCATAAATTTTATAATAAAATTTGTAAATATAAACTTAAAAGAAACTTAAAAAGTGAGTCATTTTTGTAAATTTAATTAAATATCTAGGCAAGCATTTATAGGATAAATG